>JAABUR0100000940.1_pt1 | contig 56791 bp, 61 predicted proteins | sample 5560091 | NCBI WGS metagenome assembly JAABUR01 (sample SAMN10711879, study PRJNA513375) | rock metagenome | isolation source: Antarctica rocks | place: Antarctica: Victoria Land, University Valley sud | reverse complement strand
TCCGCAGCGTGGACAGCGGTAGCCATCTGGCCACCGGCACGCGACCAGGTACTCCCAACACGCGCGCTCATCCGGGAACCGCGCCTGAAACGCGATGATCGTCCGCGGAAACTCCGGCCTGCCCACGGTCCCTAGCCTAGCGGAGCTAACCGGATAAGCATGACGCGGCTTATTCGGGCCGTGGCCGAAGCCGCGCCCGACAGCACTACCCAGGTCCGGATCCTGCCGAGCGGCGTGCCTGTGGAGGCTGCCGATTTCGAGCTGCTTCCGAACGCCGCTCCGCTGGTGGTGCTCAGCGGGCGCAGGTCCGGCGTCGTGTCCACGGGCCCCCCCTCCCGGCGACTTGCTCGTTGATCGCGTTGAGCCAGGTGATGCCGCCCAAGGAGCACCTCGGGCTGCCTGACCGAGACGCGGCGCTGCCCGAAGTACCGGGGGTTCTGTTCGGCGTCGGGGCGTGGCGGACCGGGACGACGAACCGCAGCCCGTCGACGAGGCGACCAGCCCGCCACCCCACAGTCGGGTGACGTCGATCCTCGCCTGGGCGTCGATGAGCCCGGGCGTTCGCCGCGGTCAGGGTCTCGGTGCGTAGGGGAGCGCAGGCCGGCCCGGAAGCCGCGCCCGCCCGGGGGGCTCAGGTGACGAAGCCGCGGCGGAAGCCTAGGGCGACGGCCTGGGCGCGGTCGTTCACCCCGAGCTTGCGGAACAGCCGGGCGGCGTGGGTCTTGATGGTGTCCTCCGACAGGTACAGCGACCGGCCGATTTCGGCGTTGGACCGCCCGGCGGCCATACCGCGCAGGACCTGCAGCTCACGCTCGGTCAAGACCGTCGCTGCGGCACCGGCACGTGCGGTGCCGGCCCGCTCGGCCATCGCCCGGCGCATCGAGGGCGCCACCAGGTCCTGCCCGGCGAGCGCATCGGCGACGGCGGCGCACAGCTGCTCGCCCGAGACGTCCTTGAGCAGGTAGTAGCCCGTCGCACCGTTGGCTACTGCGGTGGCGACGTGCTCGCGGTCCCCGGCCGCGGTCAGCATGATCACGCGGGCCTCGGGATGCGCCTTGACCAGACGGCGCGTGGTCTCCAGGCCGCCAAGCCCGGGCATCTGCACGTCCATCAGCACCAGGTCGGGCCGCTCCAGGTCATACCGGGCAAGCACCTCCTCGCCCGTTGCTGCCATCGCCACCCGCTCGACGCCGGCAACGGCCTCCACGAAGTACTTGAGCCCCTCTCGCACGATGCGGTGGTCGTCGCAGATCAGGACGGTGCTCACGACTCTCCTTCGCGACGGTCGGGGTTGAGACAGCGACCGGCCGGCACTAAGCCCAGGCCGGCACTGACGCACCGGCTGGCACTAACCCATCGGACGGCGGCAGCCACGCCTGAACGCCGAAACTCGTGGGTGCGACGTGGCCCGGCCGAGCAGGCGCCACCGGCCGCTCCAGTGGATGGCGGCGGGCGCAGCACAGCTCATCCCCGCTGTCAGGTGCGGAGTCCGTAGCGCGCAGACGGCATCGGCGCTCCTGCGCCGGGGACCACCGGCTGACAGACCTGCGATTGCTGTGACGAGGAAGGGGCAGGGGTCGCCCCTGCGGACGGCTACTGCAGGTTGCCGGCGGGGATGTTCCAGGCAACGGCCTACCTCGCCCAGAACATCCCTGCGCCCCGCGACCGGCTGGTGCTGGTCACCGACCGGGGGGCTGGAAGCCGGCGCTCCCGGCCCGAGTTCGACGAGCAGCGACTCGCCGGGTTGCTGCTGGCCACCACCTGCCTGACCCCCCACCAGTGGGTGGCCGAAGTATTGCGGACGCTGCGGTCCTACGCCCCGCGGATGCACGACGACGCGACAGTCATTTGCCTGGACTGGAACGGACCCCCACCGCCACCGTCCCGGCGTGACGCGAGAACCCCCGACAGTGACGCGTGACATGACTGTCGGGTGCCGCTGACGGATACGCCCGGTTCTGACCACGACCGCCAGTACCCGGGGGTCCGCAGCGGAGGGGATGCCGCGGCGGTCCCGCTCCATCCGTCACGGGGGGCAGATCAACCTGACTCGGCCACCATCCCGCTCGTGCAGCGCAAATGTCGTGCGTGGCTAGGCCGCCGCGGGGCAGGGCGGGTCGGCTCTTGTCCAGTTCCTGCTTACCGACCCAATCCGTGCTCTCGCCCGCGGGGCGGGGGTCGATCCGGCCGATCAGGCCAATTCAGCCTGGGAACAGTGCCTGCTGACCAGTGAAGCCGGTGAGAACACCGTCGAGTTCGAGCGTGCCGTCGGTGAAGCGCCAGGCACGATAGTCACACGACTGACAGCAGACGATGTCCACGGGTGCGCCGTCGGTCAGCGTCAGCAGGATGCGGGTCATCCGGTCGCTGCTGCAATCGGGGCACGACAGGCCCCTTGCTAACGCTGGGTCGACCCTTACGCTGCCCGCCGCGATACCCCGGGGGAGTGCCGTGCGGGGGCTGGGAATGGCAGCACCCGATGCACCTGCGCCTGGGCTTGTCGGCAAGACCACAGCGGTACCTCCAGGTGAACGGGCCCTTGCCGGTGGCGACTGACGGCGACCATCAGATCCATCGGCGGACACACGAGGTGTAGGACCACCAATGGGGTGAACCCGTTGCCTCGGCGGCGCTGGCTGTACGGCGGCCAGTTACAGGGCTCTAGCACGCTCATGCGGTGAAGGAGGGTCGGGAAGCTGCCGGCCAGCCGCGGCACCGACAGCCGGCGGAGACGGGCGCTCGGTGGGCGAACCGTAGGCGGCCGGGGGGTGTGGTCTAGGTGTCGTCGGGTCGGTGATGGCCGGCTCGGATGGACGCTGGTGCGCCAGCGCGGCCAGGCAGGAGTTCGGCTCGTCGCGGTAGCGGGCGACCAGCTCGGTGGTGGTGGTCTGCAGCTGGCGGTGCAGGGCAGTTCGGTACTGCGACAGGGTCGCTTCCGCCCGTGCCAGGTCGGCGTGGTACCCCGCTCGGGCGGCCTCGTCAGCTGGCGCCGCACGTTCCCATAGCTCTGCCAGTTCCGGCAGTGCTGGCATGTCACCGTGCGGCACGACCGGGACCAGAGCGGTGCGGCCGGGTGGCACCCGGGCGGTGGTCAGCACTGCTTGCAGGGCGAGCCGGTCGGCCGGCTCGCCGCCGCGGGTGTGCAGCAGGTCAAGGCGGGCCTGCACCAGGCTGCGCCAGTAGGAGACGCAGTCTTCTTCGGCGTTGAGCTCCGCCCGGTAGGTCCGTAGTCCTTGCAGGCTCAGATGGTCCAGCTCGGCGGGATGCTGGGGCGGTTGTACCCGGGCTGCGGCGGGTGGGATGCGGGCGGCCCGGGTCTGGGCTGCGGAGCGGCACTTGTTCGCGCGCGCCGCGTCGTTGGTCGTGTCGAGTTCGGTCACCGGTTACCTCTCAGGTCCTTGTGGGCCGCGGTCCTGCTCGCCTTCCTTTCAATAAGGTCGGCGGCGGCCTTCGCCGGCTTAAGACCTTCGCCGGCGAACATCCCGCAGCCCGTGAGTTCTCATCGGCCGCACTGCCGTCCAGCTGGCAGCACGAGCCGCGCCCCATGCGTGGGCTATCCACCCCCCCGGCCAGGGCCGCTGACCGGCTGGCAGCAACCGGCGCCGTCGGCAGGCCGGCGCCCACGGCTTATCTGTCCTACGTTGGCCGGGGAGGGGAGCGCAGAGCTCATTCGACACCGGTGCCCGGCTGCTGCTACTGGTCCGGGACGACTCCGGAGAGGTGATCACCCAGCAGGACGGCGCCCATACCGACGATCTTCATCGACCTGCTGACCAGCAGCGTCCAGGGGCAACGGACTCCTCACGCCGGTCCCTCAGCCGACAAGGAACGTGCCGCGGCTCAGCAGCAGGCCCGGCAAGCCGATTCATCGAAGATGAGGCCTTCCAAGTACGTGCCCGGCGCCCGGCGCCTGCGTTTCGTTGCCGCCCCCGCTGCGCTGGTCACCGTCTCGTCGGCGGGGCTACTCGCGGCGCTGGCAGGCAGCGCCCAGGCATCAACAGCAGCATCGCCGGCGGCCATGGCCCAGCTGCCGGTTCCGGTGGTGCTCCTCGCAGGCAAAGCCACCGCACCGGCGGCGAAGTCGGTGCAGGTCGCGCCGGCGGCGGGCCGGGCGCCAGTGTCCGTTTCAGCGGTGCCGGCCGCCGGCAAGGCTGCGGTGCCCGTTCCGGTAGTGCCGGCCGCTCGTACTACCCCAGCACGGGTGGTAGTGCCGTCAGCTGGCCGGGCTGCGGCGCCCGTTGCGGTGGTGCCGGCCGCGCGTATTGCCGCGGCGGCGACCCCGCCGCGGGTGGTGGTGCCGACTGCGGCCAGGGCTGCGGTGCCAGTTCCGGTGGTGCCGGTCGCGCGCAGGCTGCAGGCGCCGGCGACGTCGGTGCCGCTGGGAACTGCCAGCAGCTTCGCGGTGCTAGCGGGCTCGGGGATCACCAACACCGGTGCCACCACGATCAAAGGTGACGTCGGGTCCTCGCCGACTCCGGCAGAGACCGGGTTCGCAGCCTGCCCCGCCGCGGACTGCGTCACGCTGACCGGCGCGAACCACACCAGTCCCACCCCCAACGACGCGGTCACGGTGAAGGCGAAGATTGACCTGACCACCGCGTACAACTACGCCGCCGGGCAGGTCTCCACCCAGGTGGCGACCGAGCTTGCCAACCAACGGCTGGTCGCCGGGGTCTACAGCTCGGCGTCGGGGACCTTTCAGATGACCGGGACGCTGGTGCTCGACGGGCAGAACAAAACCAACGGGGTCTGGATCTTCCAAACGGCGAGCACCCTGGTCACCGGCGGCACCGGAAACGTCAGCCTGATCCGCGGCGCCCAGGCGTGCGACGTGTTCTACCAGGTCGGCAGCGCCGCCACCCTCGGCGCCGGTTCCACCCTCAAAGGCACGGTCCTGGCGCACGACACCATCTCCTTGGGGAGAGGGGTGACCGTGCAGGGCCGGCTGCTGGCAGGGGAGCAAGCATCGGGTGCCGGTGCGGTGACACTGATCCACGACACGATCATCAGCCCGCTGTGCGGGACCACGACACCACCGAGCTCACCGACGACTGGCACGACTCCGCCCGGTACGACCCCGACCGCTACCACGCCGCCCGGTACGACCCCGACTGGTACGACTCCGACCGGTACGACTCCGACTGGTACGACTCCGACTGGCGTGACTGGCACCACCCCAAACGGGACGACGGGCACCACCACAACGACGGGTAGCAGCATGCCGCCGAGTGCTACGGGGCTCACCCCGACAGCCGCCACACCGGTGGGCTTCTCGCCAAGGACGCCCACGACCGCGCTCGCCAGCACCGGCACGCCTACCGGCCCGGCGCCGGCTGGCACGTCCGCCGGTTCGGGTCCCCAGGTCGGGCAGGTCCCGGTCGGCGCGGTCCACGCCGGTGACGGCAGCATGTTCATCCGGGCCGGTGCCGGTGCCGGTGCCGGTGCAGGTGCAGGTGCCGGGACTGGGAACGGGGGTGGGCTGCTGGTCGACGTGCTGGCGGTTGCTGTGGCCGGTGGCGCTGTCACTGTGGCTGTCCGGCTGCGCCGCCGGGACAGTTAGGCCGGCAACCCGCATGCGGCACCAGGCCGGGCGGCCTCTCCGCCTGTCCCGCGCCAAGACGATGGCGGGGACCGGGGCGGCGGCCCTGCTCACCGCGGTCGTCGCTGTTGCCGTCACCGGTTGCGCCAGCGAGTCCCATGCTGTTCGGCCACCGCCGGTCTCGGCTGCCGGCAGCGGCGGAGGACCGGCCGGTCAGCCGGGCGCGGCTCCAGCCGGCACAGCCCCGCCGTTGCGAAGCTCCGTTCCGGTCCGGGTGCAGATCCCGGCGATTGCGGTGGACTCCCCACTGACAGGTTTGGGGCTGCAGCACGACGGGACGATGCAGACACCGCCGACCGGATTTCCCGCCGGCTGGTACACCGGCGCGCCGACCCCGGGCCAGCTCGGGCCGGCGATCATCGCCGGCCACGTCGACTGGGCCGGCCACCCGGGGGTGTTCTACAACCTGCGGGACCTCAAGCCCGGCGACCGGGTGATCGTCGCCCGCACCGACGGCCGGGCGGCGGTGTTCCGGGTGAGTCGGGTCGAGGAGTTCGCCAAGGATGCGTTTCCCACCGGTGCGGTGTACGGCAACATCGACCACGCCGGCCTGCGGCTGATCACCTGCGGTGGGTCGTTCGACCGGCAGGCCGCCAGCTACCGGGACAACATCGTCGCGTTCGCCGACCTGGTCTCAACCCAAGACGCATAACCCAGCTCACCGTCGGCACCGACGTAAGCATGAATGCGAGCAGCGGACCGGCCAGCACCTGACAGGCACTTGAGGTTCCCCCACTTGGGTGGAGGCTCGGTTACTTGGTTCCCAGCCTGACGGGGTTGCCTGGCCGGGGCTCGGTTCTGGTCGCCGGGCTCACGACAAACCCGTCGCGAACGATGGGTGCATTCTCAGGCTGCCTGCCGCGAACGCGATCCCACCAGAGGGTGGCTGCAGGTACGGCTGGGCAACCGCCGGCACCGTCAGCCGCTGGGGCGGCCACCGCTTGGACCGTGGCTTGCACTCGGGCTGTTGCTGCTGTCCGGGATCCGGCCGGCTCCGCTGGTTGTGGTGGCGCCAGGACCGCTCCGGGTAGCCGCGCTTGTCGGCACCCCGGGGCTGGGAGCGGTGCTGGTCGTCCCCGAGGTCGGCGGGCCGGTGCTCGGGTCACCCGGACCAGCCGAAGGCGTGGCGGGACTGGACGCCGCACCAGAAGAGGAGCCGCTGGGCGAGGGGCTGGTGCGCCCCGGGGTGCCGCCGATGCTGGCGGCAGGGCTGGAGCCGGGGCTGGTACCGGGGGAGTTGGCACCGGCCGGGCTGGGGCCGGTGCTCGTCGAGCCGCTGCCAGCACCGTTCGGGCTCGCACCACCCCTCGCAGTACCGCCGCCCGCAGCACCGGAACTGCCGGCCGGACCGGCTACCGGTGTGCTGGTTGCGCTGGGCGGCGACCCAGCACCGACACCGGCTGCGGGAGCGGCAGCCGTATCGCTGCTGCCACCGGCTGTCAGGGCCGGGGGTTGCGGGGAGCTGTCCCGGCCAGCCTCCGCCGCCTGCAGCCCGCGGCGGGCGGGCGTCGCTGTCTGATTATCAGCCGGCGGGTCGACCGGGTGGGCGAAGACGCCTGGGACAGGGGTTCGCTGGGTACTCGGGGTCGACTGCGTCGGCGAGCTACTGGAGCGCAGTGCACGTTCGCCGGCGATGCCGGCCGGAACCAGCACCAGCACCGTCGCGGCTGCCAGCGCGAGCAGGCGCCGTCGGTGCTGGCGTCCCGTGCCGGCAGCGGGCAGCCGCCGCCGGTCGCCGCTGGGGCTGTCGTCGCTGGCGGGTGGGCCGGGGTCGGCATCTGCTGCTGCTCCTGGTGGTGCTACCGCCGCTGCCGGTGCTGCCGGTGCTGCCGCTACCGGGGCGGCGAGGGGAGCGCCCATCACGTGCTCGAGTGCGGCGACGCTCGTGTGGGGGTCTGCGGCGAGCTGGTGCAGGGCGCCGGCTGCGCTGCCAGCGGACGGCCGGGCTGCCGGGTCGGTGGCTGTCATGGCTTCTAGCAGCGCGGCGCACCCGGCGGGGAGTTCAGCGGGAAGCTGCGGGCGGCGGTGCAGGCGGGCCATCGCTGACTCGAGGGCTGTGCCGGGATACTCCTGGTGGCCGGACAGGCATTCGAGCAGGACCAGCCCGAGGGCGTACACGTCGGCCGGCGGTCCCACCTCACCGCCGGTGACCTGCTCGGGCGACAGGTAAGCGGCGGTGCCCAGGACCAGACCGCTCTGGGTGAGCCTGGTGGCTGAGGTCGTGCGGGCGATGCCGAAGTCGGCTAGCCGGACCCGCGGGCCGGGACCGAGCAGCACGTTGTCGGGTTTGACGTCGCGGTGCACGACGTCGCCGGCGTGCACGTAGGCCAGAGCGTCGCCGAGCGCGGCGCCGATCTGCGCGGTGCGGGCCAGCGGCAGCCGCCGGTGGCGGCACGCCTGGCCCAGGGTCGGGCCGTCGACCAGGGCCATCACCAGGAACTCACAACCGTGGTCGGTGCCGGCGTCGATCAGCTCGACCAGGTTGGGGTGCCGCAGGCCGGTCAGCGTGTGAACCTCGGCGCTGCGCCGGTCGGCGCCGCCGAGGTCGGTGTCGCGGAACACTTTGACGGCGACCGGGTCGCCGGTGCGGGCGTCGACCGAGGCGTACACGTCGGCCATGCCGCCGCGCCCGAGCAGGCGCCCCAGCGGGTAGGAACCGACGACCAAGCCGGCCGTCTCCTGGTTCAGCGTCGTCATGTCCACCTCACTGTGACTCATCGTCGTCGTTGTCGCCGCCAGCGGCGGAAGCCACACGCAGGTAGGCCACCACCGCATGTTCACCATTCGGCTGCACGGTGTTGGTGGCGCACTGCAGGCCCGGCTGTCGGAGCAGAGCAAAGCCCCCCTGGCGCTGCTGATGCTCAGCATCACCAGGAACCCTGGGGTGCGCTGTCGAACGGCACAACGATCCCGAACAGTTCAGGTGACGCGCCGGCGGGCGGACAAACCGAGGGCGTCAAGTTCAAGTCGAGCGAGGCGGGCGACAACGGTCCGGTCACCGCCGGCGTAGGCGACCCCCGGCCGGGGCTCGATGCGCTGCAGCTCGCACAGCGGGCGATTGGGCAAGCGCCCGTAGCGCCAGCAGGTCTTCATCCAGCTGGTCCCGGGAGTTGGCAGCGGCGGTTGCGGTACGCACCCAGCTGACCCGCTGCGGCAGCCAACGCAGCAGCATAAGCACGATTGGCAGCACCGCGACGACGAGCCCGAGGACCAGCGCGAGGTGGGCCACTGCCGACTGCTGGGCCGCACCCGCACCCGCACCGGCGACGTCACCCGCCGCCCGCCGAGCCGCGTCCAGCGGCCCGGCCAGCGAAGAACCGACGATCGGCAGGTCGCGGGCCCGACCGGCAGCGTCCCGGAGTGAGCTGGACAGCCCGCCGCCGGCGCTCTGTAGCGCACGGCCGGGACGGCGAGCCGGTCGACAGCGTGAAACACGACCCGCCCAGCTGGACCCACAACGCCACCCAGAGCACGACGGCGCCAGTCAGTCAGTAGCTGGCGGCCCCGCCGGACCGGGGCATCGGCCTAAAGCTTCATGCCGATCCGCCTACCCGCGGACCGCAACGTTCCCCTCGCGAACCGGTCCCGGGGCTCCGTTCAGCCCTCGCCGAGGGCAGCACGCACACTGGGGGGCTGCCCTTCGCTACCGAACGCGAACCGGCCCCAAGAAGCGGCTTCGAACCAGCACACCCTCTACCTGCCGACGACTGCTGGCCGTCGCGTCATCGATTATGCCCTGCGCCGCTCAACGCACCGGCACCAGCGCTCGCTGCCCAGGCAAACCAACACCCGACGGCACAAGAGCCGCCCCGGGGATGCGGAGGCCCGGGGCGGCCCACCTCCCCTTGCACAAGGAGGCACCTATGCCTACCACCGCCTACCACCGCCTACCACCGCAGGTCAGGTCACCCCACCGTCGCACCCCGGTATCAGGGCCGCCTGCTGTCGTTTACGGCGGGTCTCCATTGACAACGCTCGCACTGTGATGAGAAGGCTGGTCATCGCACGGTCGCGGCCGTGGGGACAGGTACGGCTCTGCTGACCGCCCCGCTCTCCGGCGTCCGGGACGATCCCCGGCTTGGCCGAGCTGCTCGGCTATGTCCGCTCCAGGGGCACGGTGGTGGTCGTGTCGCTGGACGGCTCGGCCAGTCGCTGTCCGGTGTCATCCGCACCGTTGAGAAGCTGAGGAGGCCCGGGTGCTGCTGCCCTCTCTTCGGGAGGAGGGGATCGACTACTCCACTGCCAACGGCCGAGTGGTTGCCGGCATCTGTGCGGCGCTCGCCGCCTATAAGCGCGAGCTGATGCACGAGCGCGCCTCGGCCGCCCGGGCCGCGGGCCGGGTCCGGTGCGGTACACCGGCCGGCCCGCGAAGCTCACCGCTGGCCAAGCTCGCCAGGTGCGGACGCTGCGCGCCGAGGGAGAGCTGATCGCCGAGCTCACCCGTAGCTCGGCGGCTCCCGCGCGACTATCTACCGCGCCCTCGGCCAGTCAGACAGCGGTGCACCAGTGAGCAGATTGCGCGGCACAGGTGTCATCAGACAGCTCTGCGGCCCTAACCTGACGCCCTACTGGTTAGGTCCCTGACCTCAGGTTGGGGTACATCTGTGCCTGCCGTGAGGCGCCAGGGCGGCACGACCACTGCGGCCATGGCTGGGAGAATGGCGATTGATGTCGCGGACGGCCGCGAAGTGTTCCTCGGGTACGGCCTGGCGGTAGATCAGCTGCGGGGGTGGGTGAGCCCGAGGTCGACCGGGCCCACGACCGGCACGCCGGCCTGCAGGAGCTTGCGGCAGTAGCAAACACCTCTCACCACGAAGAGCCCGTTTGCTGGGTAGGGCGTGGCCGCGAACGGGTGAAGACTGCCCGGGGGTGAGCGCCTGGTGCCCGCGCCAGGGCGGTGCCGTCACGCACCGCCATCGGCGGCTTTGTCACTTTCTGTTGCCGGTTCAGTTCAACGGTCGGGATCCTGTCAGGCGAAAGCAATGCCGGCCGTAACGGAAGGTGCTCTTATCGACGCGCTTTCCGGCGAGAAGGATGGGCCAGTCGCCACTGGAATTGACGTCGACGGGTTCTCCGGCCCATTCTCTTGCGGCGACACGCCGACGCCGGTGATTGATCGCTTGATGGTCGACCTTTAACTTTCGCGGTGTAGCGACTGCGTCACCGCGCGGGATGTGGTTGCTCGCCGACCCTTCTCGCGTCGGCGTCCCTGCCCCGTTCGGATGATCCTGCCGGTTCTCCCTAAACCTTATTTTCCCTCCTTCTGGCGCTTGCGGGTCCCGCGGCGTCTTCTTCCCCTGCACAGGAGAGGTTTTCCATGGCTCGTCCACGTCTTCGTTCGGTATTGCTCAGCAGCGCGGTAATCGCTCCCACCCTGGTGATGTGCGTCGCCGGTCCGGCTTTTGCGGACGTCACCTCGGTCGCGGGCGGCGCGTTCGGGGTGTCCGCCGCGGTCACCGTGCCGGTGACCGGGGCGCTGGGGCTGGCGCCGAGCCCGTCGGTGGTGCTGCCGACGACCGGTGGCGGTCCGATCACCCGCACCGCCGCCACGGCCACGGTCGGCAGCCTCGCCTCCACCGGGGTGCTGACTGTCAGCACCTTCGGTGACGCGCAGGTCAGCCACGCTCGCACGACCCGAAGCAGCGCCACCGTCGACGCGCTCAACGTCGCGGGCCGCCTTTCCGCCTCGACGGTGACCAGCCGTTGCACCTCCAACGGGGACGGGTCGAGCGGGTCCACCACCCTGGAGGGGGTGACCGGGATCGTGGCCGCCACCGTTCCGGCGCCCAACACTGTGGTGCAGCTGCCGGGGGTGGGGTCGGTGACGCTGAACGAGCAGATTGTCACCAGCCAGCCGGGGGCGAAGAGCGCGATCACCGTCAACGCGGTCGATGTCCGGATCGACCCGGGGCTGCTTGCCGGCACCTCCGGGCAGATCATCGTCGGTCAGTCCCGCTGCGGCGCCCTCGGCCCGGACGTGCTCACCGGCGGTGGAGCCGCAGGGTCCGGATCTGGGCCGTTGCCGCGCACTGGGACGAACCTGGTGCCGCCGGCGGCTGCCGGCGGCGCTCTGCTGCTGGTCGGGCTCGGGCTGGTGGCATCAGCGCGGCGCCGCCGGTCGCTGGCCAACTAGGCACCGGCGGTGACGCCCAGCCCAACCTGCGTACCGCCCAGCCCAGCCCGCGTACCGCCCGGCCCAGCCGGTGGCGCGTCGCCGTTTCTCGGTGGCGCGCCGCCGGCGGCTGCAGCGAACCGCCGGGTTCGTGCTGCTGCTGGCCTCGGCGTTCCCGTTCGCCTCGATCGGATACCAGCTGTTCGGGACCGCGGCCAGCGCCCGGCACGCCCAAGCCGCACTGCGCCAGCAGCTGGCCAGCTCCCCGCAGATTGCGGCGTGCGGCCCCCAGGGGCTTGCCGCCGGCAACCAAACCAGCCCGGGGCAGTCAGCGGCCGAGACGGCCGGGCACGCGGCAGTGCGAAAGCCGGTCCGGCCCCGTCTGGGTGAGGCTTTGGCGCAGCTGCGGGTGCCGGCCGCGGGCGTCGACGACGTCATCGTCGAGGGCGCCCGCCCCGGGGACCTGAAGAAGGGCCCGGGTCACATCGCCGGCACCGCGCTGCCCGGCCAGCCCGGCACGTTCGCCGTGTCCGGGCACCGCACCACCTACAGCTCGCCGTTCTACCACCTGGACCGGCTGCACACCGGGGACCGGATCGCGGTCAGCACAACCACCGCCGTCTACACCTACACCGTCACCGGCAGCACAGTCGTGCCACCCGATGACACCAAAGTCCTGGAAAACGTCGCCGGGCCGCACGGACCGCAGCCCACCATCGTGCTCACCACCTGCACCCCGGCGTACTCGGCGACCAGCCGGCTGGCCGTCTTCGGCCGGCTCACCGACACCAGCACCTGCCAACCAGCCGCCGCCTGACCCGCCCGGCCCAAGCCTGGACCAGCACGACGCAGGCGTAGCCGGGCAGCGCCGTGCCCGGGCCGCGGCACAGCCGGCACGACGAGATCGTGCCGGTGCCGAGCAGGGTCTGCTCGCGTGGCCTTTGACGACCAGACCGGCATAGTGATCATCTGCAGATCCGCGGCGGTCTACCGACTCCTGTCCTGCTTGCCCGGGGGCCAGGTTGACGACGTCGCTGTCGGGCCTACCCCTGCCCGATTGCTGGGTGCGGGCACTGAAGTGGGTCCCTTGGGCGTCCGATGCACAGTCAATGCGCCAAGCACGTGCCTCCGAGCTGGCCGGCGAACTGGACGCGCTGCTGGCGAGCGCCTCGAACGCGACCGGTTCACCGGTGCCCAGGTGGGCGCCACCCTCGGCCACGGCTGGCGTTTCGGCCGGCCGGCGCCGCTGCCGCCGCCCGCAGCTGGAGAGGGTCCTGGAGCGCCTGCGGCCGGAGGACACCCTGGTGGTGTAGCGCCTGGACCGGCTCGGCCGCTCCCTGCGCCATCTGATCGACACGGTGAATGCGCTAGATGAGCGTGGGGTCGGGTTCCGGTCATTGCGGGAGTCGATCGACACGACGACCGCCGGTGGCCGGCTGGTGTTCCACCTGTTCGGTGCGTTGGCCCAGTTCGAACGGGAGATCATCCGGGACCGGACCATGGCGGGGCTGGCGGCGGCCAGGGCCCGGGGCCGCAACGGCGGCCGGCCCGCGAAGCTGACCGCGGACCAGGTGCGGGCCGCCCGCAGGTTGTATGACGAGCGGGAGCACACCGTGGAGCAGATCGGCAGAATCTTCGGGGTCAGCCGCACCTCGCTATACCGAGCGCTGCGCGACAAGCCAGGCCAGGCGAAGCCAGCGGCCGCCGGCGGGGGAGCGAACCGGCGAGCTGGCCGTGCTCATGCGCGACACCCCGGGTCATCGGGGAGGCCGAAGGGTGGCACCGTCCGGCCCCCCGAGGTGGCGCAGTCCAGCACCGAGGAGTACACCAGAGGCTTCGGCTACTTCACGGAGGAACGCGCATGACCAGCAGCAGCGGCGAGACCGGACACATCACCGGCACCAAGGACAAGGACTACAACGTCATCTGGTTCACCGAGGTGTGCCTGAGCAACGTGCTCCGCCTGCAGACCTACATCCAGGACGCCGAACGCGAAGGCGACAGCGAACTCGCCGACTTCTTCCGCAAGGCGCAGGCCGAGAGCAGCAAAGGCGCCGAGGCGGGCAAGCAGCTGCTCAAGTCGCGCCTGGGCGGCTAACCTCGGGCGATCTCAGCCAGGTTTCCCGCACCCAAGGGACCCGGCCGACCAGTAGGCTCCGCTCGCCGGATCGTGCACGCGTGCCGCCAGGGGCGCCTGCCCAAGGCGGCGAGGCCGGCTGTTACCACCCCGGCTTCGCCGGGGCTGGTCTGAACAACCCAACCCAGCGCGTGTCAGTGTTCCCTCGACTTCCCGGCCAACCTCGGAGCAGAAGCGGGCCAGCTCGGTACCGGGACGACGTCGCCTGGCTGGCTGGCTGATCCGGCGGCGGTGCGGCGGGATCGAACGGTGGGCGGTCGGCGGCCGCAACGCTTGTCGCGGACCTGGTCCGCTTACGGCACAGGCAGCAGCAGCCGGCCGAGGTGTCCCGGTCGCTTAGGAAACGCGGGGAGCTGGCGTGCCGCGAGTGCTGCGCCGCGCGTGGATGGACCGGCCGGTTGACAACCAGGGGTGTGCTACGGCCGTGATTCAGCTGCCAACAGCCGGTCCTGGGCACCCAGTGCGGCTGCCCGCGGGCGGTTCTGATGCCACTGGACGACGAGAGAATGACAGGCGGAAGGGGGCCGGTGGTGGGCAGCGTGCCGGGAGTTGACGTGGTGCGCGGGTCGGCGCAGCTGGTCGGCGACCTGTTGGAGTTCGTTAGTGCACCGGTGCTGGCACCGGCCCGGTGGGGAACGGACTACGTCCTGGCCGGGTTGCTGCGCCTGCTCGGTGGGGTCGGCAGCGAGAACGCCAGCGTTGTAGAGCTCGGCGAGGGCGCGCCGAGCGCCCCGGCGGCGGGGCAGCTGCTGGCCGGTGAGCTGCTCGCCGGCCAGGGTTGCTACACCCGTGCCCAGGTCGCAGAGCGGGCAGGGGTGAGCCTGGAGCAGGCCCGGCGACTGTGGCGCGCTGCCGGTTTCGCCGAGGTCGACGACGAGAGCCGGGTGTTCAGCGACGTCGACGTAGCAGCCCTCACCGATGTCGCTACCTTGACCTCGGCCGGACTGGTCGACCCCGACGGGGCGGTGGCGCTGGCCCGCCCGGTCGGGCACCTGCTGTCCCGGCTCGCCGCCGCCCAGATCGGGCTGGTCACCGAGGTCGTCGGGGAACACCTCAACAGCCCTTTGGCCGCCGGCGAAACCCCCGAGCAGGCTGCTGCCCGGGCGGCGCAGTTCACCCAACAGCTGCTGCCGGTGCTCGAGCGCACCACCCTGTACGTGTGGCGCCGTCACCTGGCCACCGAAGCCGGCCGGGCGCTGATCCCCACCGTGCAGACCGACGGCGAGCTAAGTGCTGAGCGTGCGGTCGGGTTCATCGACATCTCCGGCTACACCCGGCTGTCCCGCGGGCTCGACGGCCCGCAGCTGGCCGAACTGCTCGAACGGTTCGAGACTGCCGCCTTCGACACCGTCGTCGGCCTCGGCGGACGGGTGGTCAAGACACTGGGCGATGAGGTGCTGTTCATCGCCGACACCCCAGGCGCCGCAGCACGGATCGCGCTGGGCCTGCTCGAGCGGACCGGCCAAGACCAGACGCTGCCGCAGCTGCACGCCGGCCTGGCCTTCGGCCCGGTGCTGGCCCGCGGCGGCGACGTGTTCGGCCCCGTCGTCAACACCGCCGCCCGGATCGCCAGCCTCGCCGACCGCGGCTCGGTACGCACCGACCAAGCCACCGCCCAAGCGTTGGCACACGACCCCCAGTTCCAGCTGACGGCGCGAGCCCCCCGCCCCGTGCGCGGCTACCCCTCGCTGCGCAGCTACCGGCTTCGCCATCGCTGAAAACCCGCGGTCCGCACCAGGTTCAGTCCTAGCTGGCCTCGACGCCTGTTTCCTGCACCGGCAGCCCGAGAGCGTCGGCGAGCACACCAGCCAGCGGCACCGCTCGGGCTCCGCCGCCGGCGACGTCGACCATGAAACGCAGCGGCCCTGCCGCGACATCGACGCGGCGTACCTCACCGACCCGGCTCAACGCCGTGATCCCGGCCAGCACCGCCCCGGACGAGGGCTGGGTGACGCTGCTGACGAGCAGGGTCACCAGCACGGCGTCTTCTTACGTAGGCCGGCAGGCGGCTGCCCAGCCGGTGGACCAGCATCAGAGAGGGCCGCCGACCCCAGGAGCCAGAACAACCAGAGCCCAGCGCACCTGCGCGCGGCCGCCGTCATGGCTTAGAGTTCGGCGCGCCGTGTCCAGGCACCGCACACTCAATCGGGTGAGGTGACCAGGACCCGGTGTTCCTCGACCAGGGGCTGCGTGGCTGGTGGGAGCGCAAGTCGTCGTAGGCGGGGGCCGAGGATGAGGTCGCCGGCGTCGAGCGTGACGAGCAGCTGCGTCATCAGAGCGAAGCGCACTGCCAGCGCCACGCCCGGGTAGCAACAGGGCGGTCAGGGCGTCGCCGTCCTGGGGCACCAGCCCGACGCAGCAGCATCAGGACAGCTGCCGGAGTCGAGGGGCATCTGCGATGCCGGGCAGTCTTGTGGTGCGACCGTAGGCAGCCTGTTCATCGCCGGGCACAGCGCGCCGTCCTGCCAGCACTGTTCGGAGGCTGACGCGTGCTCAGCCACTGCCTCAGCCCGGCTGACGCTGGCTGCAGATGACACCGCGCCAGGGCAGGCCAGGACCTTCCTTCGCCGCAGCACTGCCGCGCCCACCAGACCCGCGTCCTGGACGATGCGCCTGCTGGCCTCCGAGCTGGTGACCAACGCGGTGCGTCACGGCACCCCTGCCGATCACCATGCAGTCGGCTGCGACCACAGCGCCGGGCTGACGGTGCGGGGCAGCGACGCGAACCCCACTCCGCCAACTGCCCGCACCGCCGGCCACGGGCAGGACTCCGGACGCGGCGTCGCCCTGGTGGACGTGCCCAGCGACGACTGGGAAGTCGAGCCTGCCGAGCCCGAGCCCGGCAAAGCCGTCTGGTGCCGCTAGCCCTGCGCCGCATCGGCGGGCGAGGCGGCAGCCCGGCGTTACCGATGCTGTGACAGGTACGGGCCTTGCGCCGCCCAGGATTGGTCTTGTCGCGCAGCTGCAGTGCTCGGCGAGCACCCCTCAACCGGGGGGGACGGCGACGAGCGCCGGCGCCACGCAACGGACCGGTTCCGCGCTCCCGCAGAGCGCCTAGGCCTGGCGGCATCGGGGCCCCGCGTGGCGCCGGTACGCGACGGCGAGAAGCACAATGGACACAGACGGAGCTGTCTGACTGCTTTCGGGAAGACCAGGATGCTGAACCAGGCGATGCTTTGCCGGCGCAGGCCGTGTTGCCACGAGCCGGCATGTCCCAGCGCTGGCGACTCCGCCCATGACGCGGCCCGGGTGGTGGCCAGCCATCCCGAGCAGGGATGGGTGCTGCTGTGCAACGGGGTAGTCGTCTTTGACGACACCGGCGAGCTTCTTCCCGACGGCCGGGCCGTCGCGCCGCACCGTCCCGGTCCCGGAACTGCCGGTCGGCGGACCACGCCGCCTGACCGGCTCCCGGCCAGGGGCTGTGCCAACTGGGCTGTTGGCCCGGTGGCAAAGCCAGCCCCACGATGGGTGAGGAGTCCTCAATGGCCACACGACCCACCGCTGTCGCCCGTAGTGCGGACGGCAGGCCCTTTGAGCGCGACGAGTACGCGGCGAGCTCGCCGAGCAGGCCGATCCCTCGGCGCCGGGAGAGGGGGATCGGGTGCGGCTGAGCTACGACGACGGCGGCACCGTCACCGGCCGGTGGGAGTTCATCGGCGGTGGAGTCGACGCCGTAGGCGTGCTCGCGGACGGCGGGCGGGTGCACACCGATGTCACCAGCGGGGTCCCCCGCGAGGTGATCCAGCGGGCCGAGCGCCCGAAGCTGGCGCTGCTGAGCCGGGATGAGGCCCTGGTCGTGGCACGCCTGCTGGAAGATATGCGGGTGAACAGCTGGGTCTGCTCGCCCGGCAGCTGGCGAACCGGGTCTGTGACCGGCTCGACAGGCCGGCGGCGTAAGCGCGACCCGAAGTGAGCTCCGGCTGCGGTCAACGCCGGTGAGATGACCGCCGGGCCGTCGGTTGCCAGCTCGAAGCCGGTGCGTTCACCTCCTCGTACTTCCCCATCCTGCTGCGGCCTGCCCACGTGTCACCGGCCTTGAAAGCGTCGCTCTTTCCGGTGGCAGGTACCCGGACGTCCAAGCTACGGTCGGCCCATCCTGGTTAAGGAGGCGCAGCCATGTTCGACACCTACGCACTGTCCGCAGAGCATCTGGCGCTACGTGAGGCAGTCCGCGCACTGGTGGCGGTCAAGGTCGCGCCGTACGCGGCGCTGGTTGATGAGGACGCGAGGTTCCCGCAGGAGGCCTATGACGCGCTGCGGGCGGCTGACTTGCATGCGGTGCACGTGCCGGAGGCGTACGGCGGCAACGGCGCCGATGCGCTGGCGACGTGTCTGGTGATCGAACAGGTCGCCCGCGGGTGCGCGTCGTCTTCGCTGATCCCGGCGGTGAACAAGCTCGGTTCGGTTCCGGTGCTGCTGGCTGGGACCGAGGCACAAAAGCAGCGCTGGCTGGGTCCGCTGGCTGCCGGCGAGGCACTGTTCTGCTATGCGCTGTCCGAGGCAGACGCCGGCTCGGACGTGGCGTCGATGCGCACCCGAGCGGTCCGCGACGGCGAGGGGTGGGTCCTTGGTGGTGTGAAGCGGTGGATCACCAACGCCGGTCACGGCGACTTCTATGTGGTGTTCGCGGTGACCGACCCGGCAGCCCCGCGGGGCCGGCACATCAGCGCGTTCCTGGTGGCCAAGACCGACGGCGGGGTGAGCTTCGGGGCGCCGGAGCGCAAGCTGGGGATCAAGGGGAGCCCGACCCGGGAGGTCTACTTCGACGGGGTGCGCCTTGCCGGCGACCGGCTGCTCGGCGCCGAGGGGCAGGGAATGTCGCTGGCGATGCGGACCCTGGACCACACCCGGGTCACGATCGCGGCGCAGGCCGTCGGGATCGCCCAGGGCGCGCTGGATCTCGCCGCGGGCTACGTCAAGGAACGCCGCCAGTTCGGGAAGGCCGTGGCCGAGTTCCAGGGGGTGCAGTTCATGCTCGTCGACATGGCAATGAAGCTCGAGGCGGCGCGGCAGCTGACTTACGCCGCCGCAGCCCGCTCCGAGCGCGGAGACGGGGACCTGACGTTCTTCTCCGCCGCGGCGAAGTGTTTCGCCAGCGACACGGCGATGGCGGTGACGATCGACGCGGTGCAGCTGCTCGGCGGGTATGGCTACACCCGCGACTTCCCGGCCGAGCGGATGATGCGGGACGCGAAGATCACCCAGATCTACGAAGGCACCAACCAGGTGCAGCGGGTGGTGCTCGCCCGGGAGCTGCTTAAGAACACCCGGTGAGCTTGGAACGGGTCGACGTTCGTCGGCGCCGAACGGCGGGAGCCGTGCACGGACAGCGACAAACCCCTCGCACCGCACCACAGTCCGCTACCACTTCGCCGGACGCCGTTGCCTCTATACTCGACTGGCGTCCCAGTTCCTGGAAGTGGGACACCCCGCCGCTCGTCCGCCGAGGGCTGCGGGGGAGCGGCGCGTCGCGTCCCACAGGTCGGTGCCACAACCGGGTGCCGGAAGCCGCGTACGGCCAGGACTAGCGGTACGGTGCTCGGCGTGGAGCGGGGCTACGCGCGGGTCTCGACCGCCAAGCAGGACCTCGACCGTCAGATCGACGCACTGACCACCGCCGGGACCTCGACCGAGCGGATCTATCTGGACAAGAATTCCGGCGCCACGACCGACCGGCCCGGGCTGCGAGTTCTGCGCGGCTACGCCCGGTCCGGCGACGTGATCGTGGTGCACACCCTGGACCGCTCGGCCGCACCGTGCGGGACACCCTCAACCTGATCCACGAGCTCGCCGAGCGCGGTGTCGGGGTCCGCAACCTAGCCGACCCGATCCGGGTCGACTCGAGCAACCCGTCCGACCCGATGGCCCAGCTCGCCGTCGTGCTGCTCGCCCTGTTCGGGCAGATGGAACGCACCTACACCCTCGAGCGGGCCGCCCACGCCGCGCCGTCGCGACCGCCAAAGGCCGCCGGGTCGGCCGGCCGGTCAGTCGACCGGGCGAAGCTGGACTACGCCGCCCACCTACGCGCCGCCGGGCACACCGTCGCCGAGATCGTCACCAAGACCGGCATCCCCCCCGCACCAGCCTCTACCGACACCTGCCGTCCCGGCCCCCCGAGCCGGTCACCGCGGGCGAGCTGCCCGTCGCAGCCGTCAGCTGACCCCCCTGACGGTGTCCCGCATAGCGCCGCATCTGTGCGGGAATCTTCACCGAACCAGGCTCACGGGACACTCATCACGGCAGACACCGACTGACCTGCAACGCTCCCGCAGAGGGATCCGCTTGTGGGGACAGGGCTGGTAGGTGCCGGGCCTCTTCCGGTCATTCCAGCGGCGCAGTGGTGCGGCTGCGGAAGCGCAGTGACTGGCCCGGACGTAGTTGGGCGCAGGCGTCGATGTCGCCGTCGGTGACGTAGCCGATCACGGGATAGCCTCCGGTGACGGGGTGGTCGGCGAGGAAGAGGACCGGCTGTCCGGACGGCGGAATCTGCACTGCACCGCGCACCATGCCTTCGCTGGGGAGTTCGTCGGTGTGGGCGCGGTGGAGGGGGGCGCCTTCTAGTCGCAGGCCGACCCGGTTGCTGTTGGTGGACACCTTGTAGGCGGCGCCGGTCAGGGTCGCCCACGCGGTGTCGGAGAACCAGTCGCAGCGCGGGCCCGGCAACAGTCGGACGCTGAGCTCTCGATCAGGCGGTTCACCGACCGGGGCGATGTCGACGCCGGGCATGGGGTTAGGCGCACCGATGGGCAGAACGTCTCCTGCGGAGACGATGGGAGGCCCGAGGCCGGCGAGGATGTCGGTGGAGCGTGAGCCGAGTACTGGAGCGACGTCGATTCCGCCGCACACCGCGACGTAGGTGCGCAGCCCGCTCGCCGGTGTGCCGAGCCGCATCTCCTGCCCGGCGCGCAGAAGGAAGGGGGCGTTGTGCGGGAGGGGGCCGGCGCACCGGGCGCCGGTGGTGACGACGTAGAGGCCAGTGCAGGCGCGCAGCACCAGCCCGCCGAGGGTGACCTCGAGGGCGGCAGCGCCTTCGGGGTTGCCCAGCAGTCGGTTGGCCAGCCGGTGGGAGGCGCGGTCGCAGGCGCCTGACCGGCCGATGCCCAGGACGGCCTGGCCGGGGCGGCCGGCGTCTTGGACCGTGGTGAGCGGGCCGGTGGCGAGCACGGTGAAGGCACGCATCAGCGGCCCTGGTCGATGAACCGCGCTCGGGTGCCTGGGCGCAGCAGGGCGGCGGGCTTGCGGTTGACGTCGAAGACGGCGAGGTCGGTGGAGCCGAGCAGCTGCCAGCCGCCGGGTGACTCGCGGGGGTAGACGCCGGTGAATTCACCGGCGAGCGCGACGGCGCCGGCGGGCACCCTCGTGCGGGGGGTGGTCTGGCGCGGCACGTCCCACCGCCACGAGCTCGAATGCGGCGAGGTGGAGGTGAGGTAGGCGAAACCTGGGGCGAAGCCGCAGAACGCCACCACCCAGTCGTCGGTGGTGTGCCTGCGGATCACCTCGGCTGCAGCGCAGTTCAGCAGTGCGGCCACCTCCTCCAGGTCGGCGCCGTCGTAGCTGACCGGGATATCGACCAGCTCACCGCGGGTGCGTCGGTCGGGGCGGGGGGTGGCGCGGCGTACGGCGGCTTGCACAGCTGCCAGCGTGGTGCGCGCCGGGTCGATGATCAGCAGGACCGTCCGCGCCGCGGGCACGATGTCCACCACGCCGGCCGGCGGGGTGCAGACCAGCGCGGCGTGCAGCTCCAGCACGTCGTCGAGGTTGGTGAGCTCGACGAGCAGGGCGGTGCTGCCGCTGGGCAGGAAGCGCATCAGCGCGCGAAAGGGGTCAGTGTCACTCCGGCGGTGGTGAGAGCGTCGCGGATTCGGAGGCCGATCTCGACCGCTCCGGGGGTGTCCCCGTGCACGCAGATCGAGTGCGGGGTCAGGGTTAGCTGCCCGCCTTCGACGTCGGTGATCTGTTCGCCGGCAGCCATGGCGAGGCAGCGGCGGGCGATCTCGTGGGGGTCGTGCAGTACCGCGCCGGGCAGCCGCCGGGACACCAGCGTTCCCGCTGGGGTGTACGCGCGGTCGGCGAAGGCCTCCCGGACGACGCTCAGCCCGGCCTGGGCGGCCAGCCGCAGCCACGCCGAGCCGGGCAGCCCCAGCACGGGCAGTGTGCGGTCGTACTCCGCGACGGCCCGAACCACGGCGGTCGCCTGTTCCTCGTGGGTCACGATGGCGTTGTACAGCGCGCCGTGCGGCTTCACGTAGCGCACCCGCGAGCCGGCGATGCGGGCGAACCCCTCCAGAGCACCGATCTGGTAGATGACGTCCTGGGTGAGCGCCTCGGGCTCGATGTCGATGAACCGCCGTCCGAAGCCGGGCAGGTCTCGGTAGCCCACCTGCGCGCCGATCGCGACGCCGGACGCTGCGGCCCGTTCGCAGACCCGGCGCATGGTGGAGGCGTCCCCGGCGTGGAAGCCGCAGGCGATGTTGGCGCTGGTCACCAGGCTCAGCAGCGCGTCGTCGTCGCCGAGGACCCACTGTCCGAAGCCTTCGCCGAGGTCGGAGTTCAGGTCGATGGTCCCGCCTCGGTCGATCCCGGTCGTTCCGGCGGTCACGCGTGTCCTCCGCTGAAGATGGTGGGCAGGCTGGACAGCGACTCGTAGCCGGCGTACACGGTGAAGGCCCAGGCGACCACGCCGACCACCAGCAGCCCCTTGGGGTAGCGGTAACCGGCCAGCAGGTCGCGGCGGCGCCACGCCACCCACAGCAGCAGGGCGAGGCCGAAGGGCAGGATCAGGCCGTTGAAGGCGCCGGCGAAGATCAGCAGTGCCTTGGGGGTCGTCCCCAGGATCAGGTACACGATCGTTGCGATGGTGATAAATGTCGAGATGGACGCGCTGAAGTGGCGGCCGACCGGTTTCACCAGCGTCTTGAGGAAGGACGCCGAGGTGAAGGAGGCCCCGATCGTGCTGGTCATGCCGGCGGTCCAGAACGCGAGGCCGAACAGTCGGAGCCCGACGTTGCCGGCGGCGGATTGGAAGGCCGAGCCGGCTGGATCGGTCTTGGATAGCGCGACGCCACCGGCGACGACGCCGAGCACGGCCAGGAAGAGCAGGATTCGCAGTGCTCCGGTGACCAGGATGCCGTTCACCGATCCCCGCGAGATCTTCTTCAGGTTGGCGGTGCCCACGATTCCGGACTCCACCATGCGGTGCGCTCCGGCGTAGGTGATGTAGCCGCCGACGGTGCCACCGATCAGCGTGATCACGGGAAGGAAGTCCAGGCCGTGCGGGGTGACCGTGCGGGCGATCGCCTCCCCAACCGGTGGGGTCGTCTTGATCGCGACGAAGGCGACGAGCCCGATCTTCACGCAGCCGAGAGCGATCACGGCCCGGTCGACCGTGCCTTCCAGACCTTTGTAGCTGAAGATCACGATGGCTAGGATCGCGCTGAGGACGGCACCGAGCCGCGGGTCGAGACCGAGCAGGTCGTGGAGGCCGAGTCCGGTGCCGGAGATGTTGCCGATGCTGAACACCAAGCCACCGAACACGATCAGCGCGGTGAGCACGTGGCCGGCCCAGGGGATGACGGCGTTGGCGAGGTCCTGCGCGCGCAGGCCGCTGATGCCGATGATTCGCCAGACGTTGAGCTGGATGGCGATGTCGACGACGGCGCTGGCCACGATGGCTGCGGCGAATGATGCGCCGTAGGTGCTAGTGAAGGTGGCCGTCTGGGTGATGAAACCCGGCCCAGCGGCGGACATGGCCATCAGGAACATCGCGCCGACCACGGCGGTCGTCCGCCGCGGGTTGATCCGTGGTGGCGCAGACGGTGACGCGGACAGTGACGTGGCGCCGGCGGCGGACTGGTCGGACTGGGTAGGGGGCTCGGATGCGGTCATGTCATCTCCGGACGTGGGTGAGGGGGCAGGAAGCCGGGGGGCTCTCGGGGACTTACGGGTAGAGGCCGCGGCGGCGGTGGGCGCTGGCCACTCGGCTGATCGCCACCGATTGCGCGGCCAGGCGTAGGGAGACCGCGCGCTCGCCCGCCACCTCGGCCACCAGGGCGTAGGCCTTCTCGAGTAGTCCGGTCATCCGGTCGGCGACCATCTGCTCATCCCAGGCGTAGGCCTGCAGGTTCTGCACCCACTCGAAGTAGGAGACGACCACGCCGCCGGCGTTAGCGACGACGTCTGGAACGACCAGCCGCCCGGCGTCGGACAGGATCTCGTCGGCCTCGGGCGTGAGCGGCCCGTTGGCACCCTCGACGACGATCCGAGCCCGGACGTCAGGGGCGTTGTCGCGGTGCAGCACGTTCTCCAGCGCCGCGGGCACGAGCACATCGACGTCCAGAGCCAGCAGCTCGGCATTGGTGATCAGGTCGGCGCCCTGCCCGGCGCCGAGGTCGACCAGCGGGGCGCCAGGCGCCTCGGCGCGGCTGCGCTGCAGACCGGCGACGTCTAGGCCCGCGCCAGCGTGCACGCCGCCGGTCACGTCGGAAACCGCGACGACGCGGCAGCCGGCCTCGACCAGGCGGCGTGCGGCGGCCGCGCCCACCTTGCCAAAACCCTGCACCGCCACGGTGGCCCCGACCGGATCAAGCCCACTGTCCCGCAGGGCCAGCAGCGCGCAGTGCGCGACTCCCAGGCTGGTTGCGTCCTGCCGCCCCTGTGAACCCCCGAGCTCGATTGGCTTGCCGGTGACCACCTCGGGCACGGAGTAGCCGCGTGCGGTGGAGTAGGTATCCATGATCCAGGCCATGTCCTGGTCGTCTGTGCCGACGTCGGCTGCCGGGATGTCCCGTTCCGGCCCGAGTAGCGGAAACAGCTCGCTGGCGAAGCGCCGCGTCAGGCGTTCGTGCTCCCCGGCTGACAGCGCGGCCGGGTCGACGCTGACCCCACCCTTCGCGCCGCCGAAGGGAATGGCGACGACGGCGCACTTCCAGGTCATCCACATCGCCAGCGCCCTGACCTCGTCCAGGTCCACCGAAGGGTGGTAGCGCACGCCGCCCTTCGCCGGCCCGCGCGTCACGTTGTGATGTACCCGGAAGCCGTCGAAGACCTCGACCGATCCATCGTCCCGGCGGACCGGCACCGCCACCGACAGGGCCCGCTTCGGACGACGCAGCAACGCGCGCAGCCCGGTATCCATGCCCAACAGGTCGGCGGCGGCGAACTGCTGCAGCGCGGTGGCCAACGCCTGAGACCCCGAGGGGCGGCCGGACGCGTGATCCGACGGGGCTGTGTGTGACGGCGATCTCATTCGTGGGAATGTAGGGATCGTTCAACGATCTGTCAATCCAGGGAGAGATCTGGTTCACTCACCAAGGTGACCGTCGCCAGCACCGCACCGGCGCCCGCCTACCTGGAGGACCTGCGCCGCCAGCAGGTGACGCTGAATCGCTCGAGCACGGCCGAGCGCGTCGCCGCGGTGCTGCGGGAGCAGGTGACCGACGGCCGGCTCCTTCCCGGGGAACGCCTGGCCGAGGACGGCATCGCCGCGGCCCTGCGGGTCTCTCGCAACACCCTGCGCGAGGCCTTCCGGCTCCTGGCCCATGAACGGCTGCTGTTCCATGAGCTCAACCGCGGCGTGTTCGTCCGTGTCCTCACCGTGGACGACGTCATCGACCTCTACCGGACCCGTCGCCTGATCGAGGCGGCCGTGCTCGACGAGCTCGACGAGCCGCCCGTCCTCGACGACCTCGCGACCGCCGTCTGCGACGGCGAACTCGCAGCCGCCGAGCAGCGGTGGAGCGACGTCGGCACCGCCAACATGCACTTCCACCAGCGCCTCGTCGCGCTCGGCGGAAGCCAGCGGCTGGCCGAGGTGATGCGCGGACTGCTGGCTGAACTCCGACTCGTCTTCGCCGTCATGGCCGCCAACCCGCAGACCTTCCACGAGCCGTACCTGAGCCGGAACAGAGAGCTGCTCGAGCTCCTGCAGGCCGGGCGCCACCATGACGCCGCGACCGCGCTGCGCAGATACCTCCTCGACGCCGAACGTCAGCTCGTCCAGGCATACCGCCACCAGTAGCGACGCCGGCATCCCCGCCAGAACCTCTTCAGAAGGAAACGACGTGCTTCCCACCGTCCCGACCCCCGTGAACCCGACGTCCGCGAGCCCCGCCGAGGCCCGGCACCGGTACCGCGCCGGGCTCGACACCCCGACGTCCGGTCGGGCACCGGGCTTTACCCAGGCCAACGTCGTGGTCCTACCGCGGGAATGGGCCTTCGACATGCTCCTGTTCGGACAGCGCAACCCACAGCCCGTCCCGCTGCTCGACGTCACCGACCCCGGCTCCCACCGCACCGCGCTCGCCCCCGACGCGGACCTGCGGACCGACCTGCCCCGCTACCGAGTGTGGCGCGACGGTGAGCTCGTCGACGAGCCGACCGACGTGGCCGACCACTGGTCGGCCGACCTGGTCAGCTTCCTCATTGGATGCAGCTTCAGCTTCGAGACCGCGCTGCTGGACGCCGGCGTCCCCGTGCGCAACATCGAGCAGGGCCGCAACGTGTCGATGTACCGCACCACGGTCGACTGCCGGTCCGCTGGCCGACTATCCGGACCCCTGGTTGTGTCCATGCGCCCGATACCGGCCGCCCAGGTAGTCACCGCCGTCCAGGTCACCGCCCGGATGCCGCAGGTACACGGCGCGCCGGTCCACATCGGCGCACCGGCGGCACTGGGCATTCCCGACCTAGCCTCCCCCGACTTCGGTGACCCCGTCGACCTGCACGACGGCGACGTGCCCGTCTTCTGGGCCTGCGGAGTCACGCCCCAGGCCGCTCTGATGGCCTCCCGGCCACCCTTCGCCATCACCCACGCGCCGGGACACATGTTCATCACCGACATCCCCGACGCGGTATACCGACAACCATGAGCCCAGCCGACTGGGGCTGGCCGATCTGCACGCTGCCCGGCGAGCCGCAGCGGCTCAGCGGCCCCGCCGCACGGCGGCCACCCAGAAGCAGCGGCACCGGCACCGTCAACCCGGCCGAGAGGGAGACAGCTCCTGACGCCACTCGGGTCCCGCAAGACGACGACCCCCGGCCTCAAGGGTCCTCGCAACACCCCTGGTGAGGAGAGGTGTTGACCGTGTCGGAATGGCTAGACAGACACTGGCAAGCGCGCCACAATTGTGGCCATGACGACCACCGAGCCGCTGCGATCGGTCCGCGATCACCTATCCGAAGTTGTTGACCGCGTCCAACGCCAGCATGAACGGGTGATCATCACGCGCAACGGTCACGACGCTGCCGTCGTCATTAGTCCGGAAGACCTCGCTCAACTGGAGGAGACGATCTCGGTCCTCAGCGACCCCGACGCCCTGGCCGACATCCGCGAGGCCGACGCCGCCTACAACCGTGGCGACGTCATCCGCGGCCTCGAGGCGGTCCGCCAGCTGCACCGGTGAGTCACGAGCACCCCTACGAACTCGTCCTCACCCCGCCCGCTCGCCGCGCGCTATCCGACCACTTGCCCGAGGCGGTAGCGGCAGCCGCGATCGACTTCCTCACCACCGCGCTGCTCGTGAACCCGAGACGCGTCGGCAAGCCACTGCGCGGCGAGCTCGCCGGAGTGTGGTCCGCCCGGCACGGAACCTACCGGGTGCTCTACCGGCTGCACGACGACACCCGAGAGGTCGTCGTTCTCCGCATCGACCATCGACGCGATGTCTACCGGTCACGCTGACGAGTTCGGGAGCCGCACAACCCCCCGCTGTGTCTGTCACGGGTCGGCTCATGAGAAGACGTCTTCCGTCACCCGACCCGCTGCAGCCGGCTTGTAGTCCCTGCCCGGCATGCAGAGGTGGTTCGGCGCTCACTGGGGGCGGGGCTTGCTCGTGGCGTTGGCGATGAGCATTTCGGTTCCGAACCAGCCCCAGTAGACGCGATGGGCGGCGATGCGGGGCCCGCGCAGCTCCATAACCTCGCAGATGTCGACCTGGTCGCCGTCGGGAGCGTCGCGTCGATACTCCCAGGACAGGGTGCGCCCGTCCCATAGGTAGTGGCCGGAGCGGTGCCAGCGCACCTTGTCGTTGGGGCGGCGACGACCGCCTTCGGCGAAGAACCGCTCCAGCTGATCCTTGCCGCGCAGCACGCCGCTGGCCTGATCGAGGATGCGCGGCGCGAGGGGGCTCTCGAACACGGCGTCGTCGGTGTAGAGCTCGAGCAGGCCCGGTACGTCGAGTGCGCGGGCGCGGCGGTCCCATTCGCCATAAACGAACCGCGCATCCTGCGCGCTCGCGGTCTGCTGCGGCACAGTTCGGTTATCCGCCTGGGGGGTCATCGCCTCACGCTCCTCGGATGGCTGTTTCAGTCGGTCATCGCAGCCCCACGCTAGAAGCGGGAAACTTTGACGCCGGACGAAGCGTGCCCGTGTCAGGCTGGACCGATGAGAATCGAGGAGCACCAGGCCCCCGGCGATCCCGAGGAGGAGGTGCCCCAGGAGCGCGACGTCGCTGCCGTAGCCCGGTTGATCGGTGAGCCGGCGCGCTCGGCGATTCTGACGGCGCTGGCCGACGGCCGTGCGTTGCCCGCCGGCGAGCTGGCAGCGCGCGCCGGGGTATCCCCAGCAACCGCAGCGGTGCACTTGCGACGCCTGGTCGACGGCGGTCTGATCCGCGTACGGGCGCAGGGCCGACACCGCTACCACGAACTCGCTGGCGCTCGGGTCGCTGCCGCGCTGGAAGCCCTGGCATTGCTCGCGCCCTCGGCTGCGCCGGTCCGCTCGCTACGCGAGCACCGTGACATCACCGCACTGGCCGAAGCTCGAAGCTGCTATGACCACCTCGCCGGTCGACGCGGCGTTGAGCTACGAGACCGCCTCCTCGACGCCCGTGCCCTCCGCCAGCTCGACGAGCGCGATCACCACCTCACCACGATCGGCGAACGACTGCTGCACAACCTCAACATCGACCTGCCCTCTTTGCGCGCGCAACGGCGAGTCTTCGCCCGCTGCTGCCTGGACTGGACCCAGCGCCGCCCGCACCTGGCCGGCGCCCTGCCCGCCGCGCTCACCGCCCGCTTCCTCGACCTCGGTTGGCTCACTCGCCGCACCGGCCGCGGACTGCGGGTCACCGACGACTACCAACCCGGCATCGACCAGTGGCTTCACGCCGCGGGCGCCTGACCCGCCGCGCGGCGATCGGATTACGGGACGGTCGCTTGCAGCCTGCGGGCGGCGGGCACCAGCTGGCGGAAGCGCCGCGGTGGTGGTGGTCGTCGCGCATACTAACTCCTGTTGATCAGGCCAGCGGTGCGCCGGTGTCAGGGTCAACGACTCGGCGCGCGCCGAGTGGCTTCCCGGCGTAGAGGGCACTGGCCAGGCGAAAGCGCAGCTCGGTCAGGCCGTCGTTCGCGTGCTCGAGCTCCCGGCGGATACGGCGCAGTTCGGCAACGGAGGCCGGCCCAGGCCCGCCGGTGCGCGGGTGCACGGTGCGCCAGCCCTCGGAGTCGACGTCGCGCCCGACAAGCGCGGCCAGGGCCGCGTCCGGGTCGGAGCTCTCCAGGGCCGCTTCCAGGTCGTCGGCGGGAGTGACGGCGTCCCCGCCGGTCAAGGTCCACACGCTGTGCATCGCAACGTGCCGGTGGTCCAGAGCGGTGTAGGCGGCCAGCACAACCGCTTGGGCGTCCTCGAGCAGCTGCCCCTCGAACAGCTCATCCACCCGATCCAGCGACTTGTCGCGCAGCCACGCGCTGCCGCGGCGGCGAAGGTCCTCGAAGTCCCAGCCGGCGCGTTCGCCGGCATGCAGCCCGGACAGCAGCAACGCGGACTCTTGATCGACTCGGGCAGCAGCGATGGCGACTCGACCAATCTCTGCGGAAATCGCGGTCGCTGGGTAGTCAGGGCCAAGGGCGAGGCCGCTGAGCTCGAAGCGCAGCACGCCGACGACCTCAGGCTTGCTGGGCTCGTCGTCAGGTTGGTTGAGCTGGGACTCGACGTCGGGCACGTGGGCCCCTCGGCATGCGGCGCACGTAGGGGCATCCTGCAACCAGGGGAGCGGTCGCCGCGAGTAGCCGCGGGCGCCGATCTGAAGCGGGTGGACGACATCACGCCGGAACTGCTTACGTCCCGCAAGCCACGAGCGCGGGGTAGAGCGGGGCCAGGAGGAGGCCTGGCGTGACGCGGGGCCACCCTCTTCGAGTACTCCGCCGGGCCGGCCCGTGGCCGTTCGGTCGGCGAGCCACGCTCCTAGCACCGACAGGTTCACCACCGCACGTGGCCGCCGTGACGGTCGGCGCTCTCGCCGTTCGCCGCGTCGTCCCCGCTCGTCACGGGCCGAAGGTACGCGCGATCACCCCCGCGGCCGACCCCACGTCGCCGAAGCCTCGCCCGCAAAACGCCGGCACTTCGACTTGGGCCAAGGCCAGAGCGCCCAACGCAGAGGTAGCTCCGTCAACTGCTCGTAGCCGGCTGGGTCACGGCGCCGAGGACGTTCCACGGGGCGACGTGCCGCACGAGGTCGTCCGGATCACGACGCCGCCCCTGTCGACGTCCTGGCTCCGGGCGCCGCCGGGACGGCACTGGGGGTAGCGGTTGTGCCGCTGATGGCGGCCACCCATCGCGAGCCTGTCGGTACGTGGAGCACGTCACTGTTGCTGTTCGGCGGGCCGCCGGCCGCCGCCACCGGTACGGCATGACGTGCCTCCCGACGCCGCCCCGCCTACGGCCGTCACTCGTCCGCGATGAGCGGCCGGAGGGTGGGCCCGGTCTGCGAGCGGCGTCGTGGTCGGCCGACCACCTCGCGCGAGCCGGCAGCCAGCCAGCTGCTGCAGGGCTGCTACCTTGCCCGACCGCAACCCGCCGACAAGCCCCAGCTGGACGGCCGGATCAAGCCCTGCTGCTGTGAGCGCTGCCAGCGGCGCCGGTCAACGCAGCCAGGTGGCTGTCTGAGCGAGGACGGCGCCGCCGTTCAGGTCGCGCAGGGACAGTCCGGCGAACGCGGAGGCTGTGTCGGAGGTCTGGGTGCGGAACCGGGGGGTGTCGGTCGTGGCGGCCTCGACGACCGCGGCTGCGGCGTCTTCGGGCGTCTGGGCGGCGCTGAACGCTGTTGCGGTGCGCAGCAGGTAGGCCGCCAGCAGTCGCGCGTACGGGTCGGTGCCGGCGGCTGGCTCGGCCGCTTCGTCGCCCGGCAGCTGGGCGCCGGTGTTGGCCACGAAGTCGCTTGCTACGGCGGCGGGTTCCACCACGCACACGTCGACGCCGAAGCGGGCGGCGACCGGCGCCAGGGACTGCATGAGGCCCTCCACCGCGAACTTCGCGGCGCAGTACGCGTCGGCGAACGGCTGCCCGACGACGCCTCCGACGCTGGTGACGGTGACGATCCGGCCGTGCCCGGCGGCACGCATGATCGGCAGCACGAGCCGAGTCAGGCGCGCCACCGCCAGGTAGTTGACGTCCAGCTGCTCCTGCAGCGCACCGTCGTCGAGCTGCTCCAACGGCCCAACCCGACCTCGCCCGGCGTTGTTCACCAGCACGTCCAGCCGGGCGTGCCGGTCGAGCACGTCTTGGACGCATCGCTGCGCCTGGGTGGCGTCGGTGACTTCCAGGGCCGCGATCTCGATGTCGACGTCGGCGGCGGCGGCGGCGGCGCGCAGCGGGTCGGCCCGGGCCGGGTTGCGCACGGTCGCGACGACGTGCAGGCCGGCTCGGGCCAGGCCCACGGCGGTGTGCAGGCCGATGCCGCTGGAGGTGCCGGTCACCAGCGCAACGCGGCCCGGCGAGGGCTGAACGGCAGGCAGTGTCACACTTCTCATCATGCTGCATTCCTAGGACGTCGAGAGTGGAGAAGAAGATCCGCTCGTGTACCGGTGCGCGTGAACGGCGATACAGCCGACCCGGCAGAGGTCGGCGGCTGGGCCTGAGTCGACTGGACGACGCTTTTTCGGACGCCTGGCTGCCGGGCCGACTCGCGGTCCCTTCGGATGCGCCGGCGTCCCGTCGGACGATCCTTCCCGATGGCTCACGGGTAGGGGAAGGTCCTGCTCTCTTCGGCACCGGACGGGCCGCATGGTTGATCCGGGTCCGCCCTACGGATCCGTCTGGGTCCGCAGGGACGGATCCTTCTGGGCCGGCCGGGCGGATCACTTGTGCTCATCCTGGCCGGCGGCCGTCGACCTTCGCCTGGGGGCGGGCGAGTCTGTCGGGTGTGAACCCACCGCTTGAGGTCCGCGCCCGTCCCGGGCTTGAGCAGGGCGCCGCGTTCCGGGTGGCCGACACGCTCGCCGCGGTACGCGCGGAGGACCTCGTCGCCGAGCTCCGGGCGCTGCTGGCCGTTCCCTCCGTCACCGGCAGTGCGGCCGAGAGCGAGGCACAGCATCACGTCGAGCGGCGGCTGCGGGCGGTCGGCATGGACACCGACCTGTGGGGGATCGACGTCGCAGCGACGGCGGCGGACCCGCAGTTCCCGGGCATGGAGGCGGACCGGGACGAGGCGTGGGGGCTTGTTGGTGCGTGGGGCGACGGCCAGGGCAGCACCCTCGTCCTGAACGGCCACGTCGACGTGGTCCCGCCGGGTGGTGCCGGCTGGAGCGCCCAACCCTGGGCCGGGCAGGTCCGCGACGGCAGGGTCTGGGGCCGGGGCGCCTGCGACATGAAGGCCGGTCTGGCCTGCCAGCTGCTCGCCGTGCGGGCGCTGCGCGACGCTGGCGTCCGGCTGCGGGGCCGCGTCCTGCTGCAAAACGTCGTCGGGGAGGAGGACGGCGGGCTGGGGACGTTCGCGACGCTGCGTCGCGGGCACCGCGGGGACCTCGCCGTCATCTGCGAGCCGACCCGCGGGCAGGTCGTATGCGCGACGGCTGGGGCGCTGACGTTCAGGCTCGTCGTGCCGGGCCGGTCGGTGCATGCGAGCGCGCGACTGGAGGGTGTCGACGCGGTCGAGAAGTACGTGCATGTGCGTGCTGCGTTGCGCCGGCTGGAGGCGCGGCGCAACGCCGCCCCGCACCCGTTGATGGCCGGCTACCGGCTGCCGTACCCGATCTGCGTCGGCACCCTGGCCGCCGGCAACTGGTCCAGCAGCGTCCCGGACCGGGTGGTCGCGGAGGGACGTCTCGGGGTCGCGCTCGGCGAGACCGTCGAGGGCGCCCGCGGCGAGCTCGAGCGGGCAGTCGCCGCGGCCTGCGCCGACGATCCCTGGCTGCGCAGCCACCCGGTCACGGTCCAGTGGTGGGGCGGGCAGTTCGCACCCGCCCAGGTGGAGCCGGACGCCGGCGTGACCCGCCTGCTCGCCGCCGCGCACGTCCGGGTCCACGGTGCGGCGCCGGCCGTGCTGGGAGCGCCATACGGCTCCGATCAGCGCCTGCTGACCGGGCTCGCGGGCATCCCGACGGTGCTCTACGGCCCGGGCGACGTCCGCCAAGCGCACGCCCCGGACGAGTCGGTACCGGTAGGCGAGCTCGTCGAGGTCACCCGCACGCTGGTGCAGCTCATCGCAGCGGCCTGCGGCCCGGGCCCGGCCTAGAGCAGCCGGGCTTGCGCAAGAGCCGTCAGACGATCTTGATCACGGCGGGTGGCAGACGGCTTCGCGGTTGGTGCCGTCGGGGTCGTTGACGACGGCGCCGTAGTAGTCCGGGTTGGACGGCGGGTTGGTGCGGACTGGTGGCGCCGGCGGCGAGGGCGGCGGTGTAGAAGGCGTCGACGTCGGCTCGGCTATCGACGGTGAAGGCGAGGTGCAGGTTGGGGTCGGCGGTGTGGCCGTCGACGAGCCAGAGGAACGGTTTGGGGTCGCGGCCGTAGCCGACCATGGCGGGCCGGTCGCCGGCGGCGGGCACGTCCAGGAGCTGCTGGACGCCGACGACGGGAAGCACCGCGTCGTAGAAGGCGAGGTTGGTGGCGGTGATGTTGAGGTGCTCGATGCTGGAGCCGGTGTAGCCGGTCATGGTCGGGTCCTTGTCGTCATCGTCGGGATGGTGGCGGTCAGGCGGCGTGCGCCGTGAGGGCGCGGGTCAGGTGCCGGCCGGTGGGCGAGCGGGGGTGGCGGGCGAGGTCGTGGGGCGTGCCGGTGGCGGTGATGGTGCCGCCGTCGTGGCCCGCGCCGGGGCCGAGGTCGATGAGGTGGTCGGCGGCCGCGATGAGGCGGAGGTGGTGGTCGGCGGCGATCACGGTCCGGCCGTCGTCGACGAGGCGGCGGAACAGCAGGGTGAGGGTGTCGACGTCGGACAGGTGAAGCCCGGCGATGGGTTCGTCGAGCAGGAGAGTGCCGGACCCGGCTCGGATGGCGAGGGCGAGCTCGAGGCGTTGCCGCTCGCCGCCGGACAAGGTGGTGAGGGTCTGGCCAAGGCTGAGGTAGCCGAGGCCGACGTCGCGCAGGGCGTGCAGGGTTCTGCTGCTGGTCGGCTGCGCCGGGCACGTCCGGGGCGTCTTCCGGACGGATCCACCGCCCGGCCTTCGGCGCGGCCCGGTCGCCAGGCTCCGCCGGCCGAGGAGCACCACGCGACGGCGTCGGCGATCCAGAGCAGCGGGTCGCCGTACGGCGGCATGTGGTCATAGCCGAACGTGGCGTCGCGATGGCGCAGTTCGCTGATCAAGATTTGTTGTCGAGCTCTTCGCGGACTCGATGGACTCGATCACGGAGAGGTCGAGCAGCGGCTGAACCATCCGATGGAAAACATTCGCACCTGCTCCGGACGGATGGGCTGGCTGTCATAGGGCTCGCTTGGACCCAGGCGACCACACCTGGGCAGTAGCAGCTAGTTGTGAGCCAGACGCGGCGTGCGTACGGCACGGGCAGCGCTCCGCGCCTCAGCGCCAATGACGCGTCACGTCGTCGCACAACGCCGGTCATATCGCCCTTGCCCGCGCCGGTCTGATGCCGGTCCCTCGGCAGCCTGGCCGGTCAGGGGGGCACCTGACATGACTTCCCGCGTCGGCTGGCCAACTCCTCGGCGCGATCCCCACGGCCCGACGAACCGAGGAACCCTCAAACACCGAGCAGGCACAGCTGAACGCTGTCAGCCGACGCCTCCGAACTACGCGACGGGCCGTAGCCGACCGACCCCGTCGCCGACGCTAGCCCGTTCTGCCTGTGGTTTCTTGCCATAGTTTGTCAAGCAGCGTGGTGGATTCGCTCCAGGTCGGGAGGCCTTGGGTGGCGCGGACGGCTTGCTGCTGCTGGGTGCGGCGCGCTCCGTTGTCTTTGAGGAGCCGGGCAACTGCTGCGGCGAATGTCTGCGGCTCGTCGCAGACGACGACTGCCTGTTTCGCGTTCTCGCTCAGGCCTCGTAGGGCCTGGGTAGAAGCCACGACCGCCCGACCGGCGTGCAGCGCCTCCAAGACTGGGACCGGGTTGCCTTCAGCGACCCGCGCTGGGATGGCGATGACGTCGGCGCGGCGCAGCAGCGGTGCGAAGCTAGACAGCCGGCCCGGCAAGAGCACACCGGCTTGCTTGAGGAAGGGCAGGCCGCCTTCGGGCAGCGGACCGGCCAGCACGAGCATGGAGCCCGGGATGAGGTTGCGTAACCGCGGGAAGACGTCGCGAGCTAGGACCAGGGCAGTGTCGGCGCTGACCGGGTTGGTGAGGTCCGCGGCGTAGACGACGGCGGGATGGCAGTTAAGGGTGTCGATGACGCCGCGGGGGTCTGTCCCGATCGTCTGCCCGCTGGGCAGCGCGAGGTCCGGGTCGTGGTCGTAGCCGTTGGGTACCAGCCGGATGTCAAGGCCGGGTGCCCGCTGGTGCAGCACGGCTTTGTCTTCCTCGGTGACGGCCACGACGGCGCAGGCTCGGCGCCACGTCGCCTGCTCGTATCGGCGGGTCGCGATCGCCTGGCGCGAACACTGCCGGGCTTCCTCTGCGTAGACAGCAGCCTCGGTGCGTTGGTCCCACAGATCGGAGTGCACTGGATGCTCGACGACGATGACTGGAACCGCCAGCTGCGCGGGCAGGTGCGGAACCAGGGCGGCATCGACCTGGATGAGGTCGACCCGCTCGGCGGCGAGCAGGCCGCGCAGGTCGGCGGCCAGCTTTTGGGACAGCGCCGATGCGACATGCTGCGGGACCGGGGGGACGTAGGCCGACGGTGCCGGCGCGGGGAGGGCGAGCTGGCGCCGAAGTGCCCGCAGACCACCGCCCCGCCGGTCTGCGGGCGGCGCGGTAGCCCGGGACTGTTCGGCGGCCGGACGGACCACGACCCGTCTGGTCAGCTCGGAGACGGCGGGCGCCAGGGCGGCGTCCTCGCGGAACCGCCGGCTTGAGCACAGCCAGGAGATGTCGTGGTCGTGGGACAGGCGCACCACCAGCTCATGGGCACGGCGGCCCTGGCCGCCGTCCGCCGGGGCCGGCAGCACTGTCGAGAGCACCATCACGTGCAACCGGTCAGCGCTCTGCCCCCCGACGACGTCGGCCATGGATCAGGCCGCCAGGGCGAGGGGCTGACGGGCGAGCGCCCGCCTGGTGGCCTCGGTGAACATCGGCCCCCACACCGGCCCGTCGCCCATGACGGCGACCGGGCCGTCCCCTAGGGCGATGACGATCGTGCCGGTGGAGGTGTCGAGGTAGATCGCTGCCGGGGACGTGAAGTAGGCGGCCCGGCCCCGGACGCGCTCGATCCCGCTCAGCTGCCAGTAGCAGGTGCCGGTGCGAAGGGTGATCAGCACCAGGCGGCGGTCGGTCAAGGCGAGCACACCACGTCCCGCGACGAGCTGAGCGCACGGGTAAGCGTCTCGACCTTCTCCTCGTCGTCGAGGGCGACGGGCAACTGCTCCAGGCACAGGCTGTCGTGCTTCCGTTTGAGGAGGTTGATCTCCCGGCGGGGCATCTGCCGCATCGCCGGGACCGTGCTCAACAGGAAGCCGAGCGTGCAGGACTTGGTGGCTTTGCTGACCGCGCTGAGCCTGGGGGGCATGTCTTCCTTCCGACGGATCCGGATGCAGGACGCTGCCTGCACAAGCCGGTCAATACCCGGTCGGTAGCGATTCACGCCAAAGGCTGTCAGGAGGTCGGAAAGTCGGTGAGGACCGCGCCGGCCTCGGCGAGGGTGGCCGGGCGTCGCACGGCAGATGGAAGTTCCATCCGGTGCCAGCCTTCACCGCCGACAGCGATCCGCACCGCCCGGCGGGCCCGTGCGGGCTGCCAACCAGCCAGCTGGGCCGCGGCTGAGGTTACGGCCGGCCGGTGCACCCGGGCCCACAGGAAGACGCCGGCAGGCTGGATCCGTTGAACCGCCTGACCTAGTGCATCTGCTGGCGTCGAAGCGCCAAGGGTGAGGGTCCGGTGTCCCTGCTCGGCGAGCAATGCGGCGAGTGCATCCAGGGCCAGAACATGCTGCTCGCCGTCGACTGCGGCCAGCAGGATCGGCGGCGCCACCGGCGACCCCCGGCCTGCACCTGCGTCGCCGGCCGTGGCGGCGGCGGTGACGACGGACTGCAGGACGGTGGTGGTGACTCGTGAGAGCAGGTGCTCGACCTCGACCCCTTCCCCGGTCGACTCCCACCGCGACCCCAGCTCCGCCAGGACCGGCACCACCAGCCCATCCCAGCAGCGGTGCACACCTGCGGCCGCCACCTGGCCGGTCAGGGTGCGCCGCACCGCCTCGACGTCCAGAGCGGACGCAGCGTGCAGCAACCCGCGCCTGGCCGCGACCCCGCTTTGCGCACCCCCGCCCGGTGCACAAGTGACGGGCTCGGCCCGTGTCGCGGGCCCTGCTAGTGCCGCAGCCGGTGCTGGTGCTGGCTCGGCAAGGGCCCGCCGGGCCGCCTCGGCTGTGGGGGTACCGCCGGCGACGAGCCGGCGCATGGCGAGCAGCCGCCCGACATCGCCCTCCCCATAGCGGCGTCGACCGCCCGGCCCGCGCCCGCCAGGCCCAGTGGGACCGACGCCATAGCGCCGGTCCCAGGTCCGCAGCGTCTCCACCGCCACCCCCAACCGGGCAGCCACCGCAGTCGCCGTATACACACCGCCCGGCTCCGTGAGTCCAGCAGCCGACTCGTTTGCTTCGCCTGCCACGCTCACCGCCACCGGGACCTACCGCTGGACAGCGCCCACCCGGCCGCCCGGTCCTCCGGGAATGCGGCAAGTGCGACGACAGCAGCGTCACCCTTCCCGGCAGGGTGACCGCTCCCGCCGACGGCGCTCCCCGCAAAGGCGGCCCGGCGCCAAGCAGCAACGTTCCAGATCTCCGTACCCCTCACGTGAGCGGCGACGAGCACCAGCCGGGACACCCGCCTTCGGGAATCTGTTCAGCCTAAGCGCCGACGAGACGACCCGGCCAATATCCGGTCGATCGGCAACTACGCATCTCGGTGCCGCTCGATACGGCACCGGCTGATCCTCAGCAAAACGACAACGACTGTCCCTTCGCCGTGCAGCCGTAGAACAACTCCTCGCGCTGCCTGACGCGATTGCCTGGTGCTGGGCCCCAAGGGCGGCGACTGGCGGCGACGGATCCAACCCGTCGTCACTCACGTACCCGAAGTCTGAACGAGCCCGAACAAGCAGGCGGCTCGTCGTTCCCGCTCGGCGTGGTGGCGACGACCGCCATCGTAGATCGTCGCCGTGATGCCGCTGACGGCGACCGCGGTAGCGATCGAGCGTTTACGCGAGTCGCTCTCGTCCTTCATGTGCAGCCGTCGTTGGCCAGGGAGCACGAGGCCACGCAGCATCCGGCGCGTCGAGTCGAGATCACCCGGGACGACGGCGCTGGCGACAAGTAGGTAGCCGGGGCGTTTGGTTTCGTCGACGAAGATGTGGCTGCTCACCCGCGGCGGGTCCGGTGCAGGCGTGGGCTCACCTGCGCGTTGAACGGCGCGGTAGACCGTGGAGCGGGCGACGGAGAACAGCTCAGCGAGTTCGGCGCTGGTGTGTTTGCCGGCGCGCCAAGTTCGATCAGGTGGGCCTCCTGCGTGGGCTTGAGCTTGGGCTGCTTACCACGAAGGCGACCCTCGGCCTTGGCGACCTTCATGCCCTCCCTCGTCCGCATCCCGATCAAGTCCGACTCGAACTCAGCGATCATCCCGAGGACGTCGAACAGCAGCCGGCCAACCGGGTCGTTCGGGTCGTGCAGCGAGCCGCCGATGTGAGCTTGACGCCGGCCTCGGTCAGTTCCTGGACGATGTTGCGGGCGTCGGTCAGCGAGCGGGCGAGCCGGCCGAGTTTGGTTACCGCGAGGGTGTCGCCTGATCGGCAGGCGGCGAGCGCGCTTCCCGCAGGCCGGGTCGGGCGCGGTTGGTGCCGGTCAGGCCGTGGTCGACGTAGATCCGGTTCGGCTTCACGCCGGGCGCCGTCAGTGCATCACGCTGCTCAGTCAGGTCTTGCTGATCGGTCGAGCAGCGGCGTACCCGACGAGCATTCTCGCCATCGGCGCACTGTAGCGGTTAGGCCACTATCACCGTGCATTATCTCGAACGGGTCTTCTGGGAATCGCGACTGCCGGAGATCGTTGGCTGGTTACCGCCGCCGCAGTTGATGCCGCCGTGTCCCGTAGATCGTTGGCTGGCTATTGGGACCGTCGAACGCCTACGCCTGCAGCGGATCGTCGGTAGCTCCCTGGCCGCTGAGGACGACTGCGGCGACGGTGGTGAGGAACTGGTCGTCCAGTGGTTCCCGGGAGAACCAGCGGCGGTAGAACAGCGGTCCGAGCAGCCCCGCGATCATGCTCGAGGGGTTGGCTGTCGCTGGGAGCTCACCCCGGTCGGCTGCTCGCTGCAGGACCTGCCGCAGCGGCGCGGCGTGGCCGTGCTGGATGCCGCGGTGGACGTCGGCGAACTCCGGGTCGCGTTCGGCGGCGTCGACGATCGAGGGCAGGACCGACGCCCAGCGTGCCGTGCCCAGCAGGTGCGCGATGTCGGCGAGGATCGCCGCGACGTCACCGTCCAGCGATCCGGTGTCGGGGACCTGTTGCTCGGCGGGGATCCGGGAGCAGGCGTCGATCACCAGCGCCGCGCGGGTGGGCCAGTGCCGGTAGATGGTCGTCTTGGCGACCCCCGAGCGCCGGGCGACTTCGTCGATGGTGAAGCCGCTGACTCCGCTCTCGCTGAGCAACTCGAACGCGGTCGTCAGTACCCGGTCGCGAGACCGGCGCACGCGCCCGTCGACCTCGCCGCAGCCCGCCGTCGTGGCCGGCGCAGAGGGCCGCGCGTGCTCAGCGCTACCGGGGGCTGTTCTTGGCACGGGATTGATCCTGCCACATCCACTACGCTACGGTATCGTAGCGTTCCATTTCGGAGCGCACAACTGGAAGGGACCCGACCGTGGACTTCGCCTCGATCCGCATCATCACCGACGACCTGGAGCAGATCGTCCAGTTCTACGAGCAGGTCACCGGCGTTCCCGCGGTGCGCGCGACGCCGGTCTTCGCGGAGCTGAACCTGCCCTCGGCCACCCTGGCGTTCGGCCACACGCAGACCACCCAGCTGTTCGGGCAGGACTCCGCGCGGCCCGCCGACAACCACAGCGTGATCATCGAGTTCCTTGTCGACGACGTCGACCGCGAATACGAGCGACTCACCGCGCTGGTCGAGCAGTGGGTGCAGAAGCCGACGACGATGCCCTGGGGCAACCGCTCCATCCTGTTCCGCGACCCCGACGGCAACCTCGTCAACCTGTTCACCCCCGTCACCGAAGACGCCATCAACAAGTTCCGGCGCTGAACAGGCTGCCCCCGGCAGCCGAAGCCGCCACCGCCCGGGCCGACGAGGGCGCCGTCCCACTGCTCAATCGGCTGCTCGACCGGCGTCCCGCTGGCCCTTCGGCATACGGGACAGCCCCGGTTCGTGATCTTGGGTCGTGACTCAGGGAGTGCCGGTGGGGAGAGCCCGGCGACGCCCTCTAGTGGGAGGTTGAGGTCGGCAGCGTCAAGGTCGCAGGCGCCCTTGACGGGCCCGGGTGTGCGTTCAGCGGTGGGTGGCGGCGTGGTTCTCGGGGCGTGGTGTGCTGCCGTCAGGGACTGGGCCGGCGGCAGCTGTCATCTCGGTGGCTGGTCGTCCCGCAGTACGATGACGACGGACGCCGGGCTTCTAGTGTCGGGGCGTGGAGTCACGGCCCGCCTTTGAGCGCGCGGCGGGTTGGTTGCGTGAGCGGCCGCGCCTGGTCGACGCCGCGCTCGCCGGGCTGCTGCTCCTGGTGCTGGTCGGTGCCTCGACGACTACCAGCCAGGAGCCGACGGGCGGGGCTGCCACCGCCGCTGTTGGCGTGCTACTGCTGTTGCCGCTGGCTTGGAGGCGCAGCGCTCCGGTGCCCGCGGCGGCGGTCGTGCTCGTGGCGGGCCTGCTTGAGCTCGCGGTCAGCCCGAAGTTCATGGCGGCCAACGTTGGGGTGCTGGCGATGGTCTACGCGTTGGCCGCGTACGCACCTTGGCGGGCTTCGCGCGCCGGGCTGCTGCTGGGTCTGCTCGGGGCGGTCCTGGCGACGCTGCGCTATTTCGCTGGTTCCTCGCTCAGTTCGGGACTCAGCGCCGGGAGTATCCCGGAGCTCGCGTTTAGCTGCGGGGCGATCGGGGCGCTGGTGCTGGCGTCCTGGGCGTTGGGAGATCTGCGCCGGGTGCGGCTGCGCCAGGTGGCTGACCTGGAGGAGCGGGCCCGGTTGCTGGAGCAGGAGCGCGATCAGGAGCGGCTGCTCGCCGCTGCCGGCGAGCGGGCGCGGATCGCCCGGGAGATGCACGATGTGGTGGCGCACTCTTTGTCGGTCGTCATCGCCCAGGCCGACGGTGGGCGTTACGCCGCCCGCGCCGATCCCGGCGCCGCCACCGGTGCGCTGGACGCGATCGCGGTGACGGGCCGGCAGGCGCTGTCGGACATGCGCGGGTTGCTCGGCGTGCTGCGGGACGGCGACGCGCAGGCGTACGCTCCGCAGCCGGATGTGACGGCGGTGGAGGCGCTGGTCGAGGAGGTACGGGTCAGCGGTGTGGACGTCGACCTGCTCGTCGACGGCACACCCCGGGGGCTGCCGGCGGGGGCGCAGCTCGTGGCGTACCGGGTTGTGCAGGAGTCGCTGACCAACGTGCTCAAGCATGCCGGGCCGGCGTGCCGGGTGTGGGTGCGGCTGCACTGGCGCGAGGACTGCCTGGAGGTGCAGGTCGCCGACGACGGCCGCGGCGCCGCCGCGGTGCACGCGGACGGTGACGGCGCCGGCCAGGGGCTGAGCGGGATGCGCGAGCGGGTGCGGCTGCACGGCGGGTCGCTGGAGGCCGCTGTCCGGCCCGCCGGGGGCTTTGGGGTGCACGCCGTGCTGCCGTACCCCCTGCGCCGGTGACCAGCCGGCCGTGGGTTCGATGAGCGACCCGGTGCGGGTCGTGCTCGTGGATGACCAGCAGATGGTCCGGGCGGGGCTGCGGATGGTGCTGGATTCCCAGCCTGACCTGTTCGTGGTCGGTGAGACCGGCGACGGCGCGTCCGCCGTGCCGCTGGTGCGGGCTAGCGCTCCGGACGTGGTGCTGATGGACGTGCGGATGCCGGGCGTCGACGGCATCGAGGGGACCCGGCGGGTGACTGCGCTGCCCGATCCGCCGCGGGTGGTCGTGCTGACCACGTTCGACCTGGACGAGTATGTGGTGGCGGCGATCGCCGCGGGTGCGAGCGGTTTTCTGCTCAAGGACGCCCCGCCGGAGGAGCTGCTCGCTGCGGTGCGCACGGTGCACGCCGGGGACTCGGTGATCGCGGCGAGCTCGACCCGCAGGTTGCTGCAGCACGTCGCGCCGATGCTGCGGCCCGCCGGGCCGGCAGCCGGCCCGGACCCGCTGGCCGGGCTGACCCCTCGAGAGCGCGAGGTGCTGGTGCAGATGGCCTACGGCGCGAGCAACACCGAGATCGCGCAGCGGCTGTTCGTCAGCGAGACGACGGTCAAGACGCACGTCGGCCGGGTGCTGGCCAAGACCGGGTCCCGCGACCGGGTGCAGGCCGTCGTGCTGGCCTACCGCACCGGCCTGGTCCAGCCCGCCGACTTGCTGCGCGACGCCCCGGCCTGACCCGGCCGGGTCCTCCCACAGGAGGACCCGTAGTCCGCCCCGGGTGCAGGCCGGGCGCCGCGTGGATCGTCCTGCGCGCCGACGCGGCCGACACGCTACGGGCGCGACGGTGGGCTGGTCCCGATCAACATCTTCGCATCCACGTCCTCGCGGAGGTCCCTGTGCCCATGCCGGTCCCTACTGTCCCAGCGGCCCTGCCGGGTGCCGCTTTGGCTACCGCGGTGCGCGCGAGCGGTCTGGTCAAGACCTACGGCGCCGGCGACACCGCGGTGCACGCTCTTGCCGGCGTCGATGTGTCGTTCGCCGGCGGCGCGTTTCACGCGATTATGGGGCCGTCCGGGTCCGGCAAGTCGACGCTGATGCAGTGCCTGGCCGGGTTGGACACCGCGACGGCCGGGCGGGTCTGGCTGGGCCAGACGGAGCTGACGGCGCTGCCCGACGAGCAGCTGACCATTTTGCGCCGGGCCCGGATCGGTTTTGTGTTCCAGGCGTACAACCTGCTGCCGGTGCTGGACGCCCGGGCCAACATCGTCCTGCCGCTCGAGCTCGCTGGCGTCCGTCCGGACCCGGCCTGGTTCGACGCGGTGGTCGACCGGCTCGGCCTCGCCGACCGGCTCGGGCACCGGCCGCACGAGCTGTCCGGCGGGCAGCAGCAGCGGGTGGCGGTCGCCCGGGCGCTGCTGCCGCGCCCCGACGTCGTGTTCGCCGACGAACCGACCGGCAACCTGGACTCCCGCACCGGCGCCGAGGTGCTGGCGTTGCTGCGTAGCAGCGTGCGCGAAACCGGCCAGAGCGTCGTCATGGTCACCCACGACCCGGCGGCGGCGGCGTACGCCGACCGGATCGTGCTGCTGGCCGACGGCCGGCTGGCCGGCGAGCTGGCGGACCCGACCGCCGAGTCGGTGCTGGACGCGCTGCGCGAGCTGGGGAGCTGAGGGCCGTGCGCTCGGTCCTGCTTGCCCAGCTTCGGGCGTCCGCCGCCCGGCTGGTCGCCACCACCTTGGCCATCGTCTTGGCGGTCGCGTTCGTCGTGGCCACCCTCGTGCTCGGCCAGACGTCCCGGACCACGACCCTGCGGGCCGTCGGCGGGCAGTACGCCGGTGTCGACGCCGTCGTCACCTCCGGCACTGGCGTCCGGCTGCCGGTCGCAGCCGAGGTCGCCCGCGTCCCCGGGGTCCGCGCTGTGGACCCGCTGGTCAGCACCGGCACGCAGGCACTGTTGCCAGACCGCCGCGCGACGCAGTACGTGCAGGTCGACTCGGTCGCGACCGATTCGGCCCTGCGCTGGCAGCGCCTGGCCGCCGGTGCCCTGCCCACCCGCGCCGGCGAGATCGCGCTCGGCACCGGGTCCGGTGCGAGGGTCGGCGACGCCGTGCCAGTCACCGGCTACGGCAACGGGCCGCCGACGGTCATGCCGGTCACCGTCGTCGGGCTGGTTGACCTGCGCGGCGACCCGTCGGCCGCCTCCTCGGCCCGCGCGTTTGCGACCTATGACCAGGTGCACGCCTGGGGCGGGGGAGACGCGACCGAGCTGCGCGTCGCGGGCACCTCCGGGACGGACCGGACCGCGCTGGTCGCGTGGCTTCGCCGAGCCCTGGGTGGGCCCGAGCTCACGGTGCGGACCGGCGGGCAGGCGGCCGCCGCGCAGGTCGCCCGGTTCACCGGCGGCACCGACGTGCTTACGGCGGTGCTGCTGGTCTTCGCCTCCGTGGCCGTGCTCGTCGCGGGGCTGGTCATCGCGAACACCTTCGCGGTCCTGCTCGCCCAGCGGACCCGCGAGCTAGCGTTGCTGCGCTGCGTCGGCGCCACGGCCAGGCAGGTGCGCCGCGGCGTGCTCGGCGAGGCGGCGGTCTCCGGTGCGGTCGCCTCGGCCCTCGGTGTGCTCACCGGGATCGGCCTGGCAGGCGTGGTCTCCATCGTCGCGGGTGCATCCTCGCCGGTTCCGCTGTCGGGGGTGGTCGTGCCGTGGTACGCCGTCGGCCTCGGGCTGGGAGTCGGCACTGTGGTGACGCTGCTGGCCGCGCTCGGGCCGGCGCGGGCCGCCACCCGGGTGAGCCCGCTCGCCGCGCTGCGCCCGGTCGACCCGGCGCCGCTGCGGTCCCGTCCCGGCCGGCTGCGCCTGGTACTGGGCCTGCTGCTGCTGGGACCGGGCGCGGCGCTGCTCGCGCTCGGCGCGACCCAGGCGCAGCTGCTCGTCGCGCTGGCAGGCGGGGTGCTCAGCGCCCTGGGCGTCCTGCTGCTCGCGCAGCGGGCGATCCCGCCTGTGGTGGCCTTGGCCGGCCGACTCGCCGGCCGGGTGGGGGGCGTGCCCGCCCGGTTGGCCGCCGGCAATGCTGTGCGCCAGCCGCGCCGGACCGCGGCTACCGCCACCGCGCTGGTCATCGGGGTGACGCTGACAACCGCGATGCTGGTCGGCGGTGCCTCCACCCGGGCGACCGCGACGTCCGGCCTGACCGCTGCGTACCCCACCGACGTCGTAATCTCACCCGGCGGCGAGCCCTGCCGGCGTCCTTGCTCGCCCGGCTGCAGTCCGTGCACGGCGTGGCCGCCGGCGTCAGCCTGCGGACCGCCGAGGTCACCGGCCCGGACTTCCAGCCGGTTCGCGTCGAAGCGGTAGACCCAGCGTCGGCACGGCCGGTGCTGCGCTCCCGCCGCCGGACGCCGCTACCCCGCCCCGGGCAGGTCGTCCTGCCGCGCGAGCTCGCCCGCACCTGGTCGATCGTCGACGGCGGCACGGTCACCCTCGCCGCCGCCGCCGGCGGTCACTCGGTCCGGCTGCGCGCCACGGTGGCGAGCGAGGTCGACACCGCCCGGCTGACCGGCGCCGACCTCGGCCCGCTCGCCCCCCACGCAGCGGTGTCGCAGCTGTGGCTCCGGCTGAGCGACCCGTCCTCGCCCAGCGATCTCGGCAACGTCTCCGACGTCGTAAGCGCCGCGGCCCCCACCGCCCAGGTCAGCGGGGTCGCGGCGGAGCGGACCGCGATCAACCGGGTGCTCGACGTGCTGCTGCTGGTGGTCACCGCCCTGCTCGCGGTCGCTGTGCTGATCGCCATGATCGGCGTGGGTAACACGCTCGCTCTGTCTGTCGTCGAGCGGCGCCAGGAAACCGGGCTGCTGCGCGCACTCGGCCTGACTCGCCGGCAGCTGCGCCGGCTGTCGCCTGGGAGGCCGGTCTGGTCGCCGGCGTCGCCTCGCTGCTCGGTGTCCTGCTCGGCGGGACCTACGGGCTGGCCGGCGCCGCAGCCGTGCTCGGCGGGCGCACCGGCGTGGTGCTGTCCGTGCCCTGGCTGCAGGTCCTCGCCATCGTCGTAGTGGCGATCACAGCCGGCCTGCTGGCCTCGGTCCTGCCCGCGCGACGGGCGGCCCGGACCTCACCGGTGTCCGCGTTGGCATCTTGACCACGCACTCCGTTCCGGCCCTGACACCTGACCGGACGTAGAATTGTCGCCGGCTATGAGCCTCGCCGGTCCAGTCGCTGACCATGCTAAATAGAGAACCGGCCACTTATCGCTGAACGTCACCATTGCCGGGGGAGTGGCTCACCCAGTGCCGGTGAGGGTTCGGTCAGCGGGCATCTGACGCCCGCAGTTGGGCGCCACCGAGCCGACTACCTGGGCATTGTCGGAAGCGGCGCTTACGGTTCGCGCAGAGCGGTGAGTCGATCAGCTGTGGAGGCGCAGATGCTGCACGCGGTTTTTGTTCGTACCTTGCGGCCGGGCGTGACCTACGAGCAGTTCAGGGCCGCGTGGATGCCCGAGCGGGTCGAGGGTCACTACCCGGCCAGGACGAGCGTCGGGCGCAACCTGTCCAACGATCGACAGGTCATCACCATTCTGGAGCTCGATGTAGCGGCTGACAATTTCGCTGAGGTCGCTGCTTCCCTGACTCGGCCGGACGCGGTGCAGCGGCTCGACGAGATCGTGGCGACGACCGAGTTGGAAGGCGTGTACGAAGACGTCTTCGGACCGGCGTCGTTCCAGCCCGAATAACCGGACTGGTCGTCGGGCGACGGTCGCTGTCGTGACGTCGTTCAAAGCTGGTCAGATAGCGGCTCTGGCGGGGTCGGGATGGGCGCAGTGCCGGTCGGTGGCTGATGCCGTGACCGGCGCCGGGCTGCCCCCGATTACCGCCCGCTACCTGCAGAAGGCGTTCACGGCGCAGCAGTGGCACGCCGCCGAGGTAGCAGTCTTCGCGCTGCGGGACTCGTTCGGCGCGGCCCGGTTTGCCGACGAGGTCAGCTGGGGGATCGTGCTCGTCCCGAACCCGGACCGGTTGGACACCCGCGGGCTTATGAACCCCGCCGTGCGACGGGATCAACTCGGGGCCGCGACGGCCGACGTCGTCGACCCACGGCTGCCAGCGGGCCGGCTCGGCGTGCATCCGGGAGCCGCGTGGACGTCGGTGGCCACCGTCACCGGAGCCTATGGACCCGCGCTCGGCAGCTACACCGAGGTTGTCAGCGCCGGTGCCGGCATGTTCACCATCGACGGCGTCGATGTCCGAGAGCTGGCGATCCGGCAGGTGTGGGGTGCGCGGGTGCTGCAGAGCGGCTCGAGCCTCCCGGACTGTGAGGCGAACGACCGGTGGACGTTCACGCTGTTTCCCGGCGAAAGCCTGACCGACGGCCTGGCCGAGTCCGGAACCGTTCTCAAGGGCAAGGTGCGCTTCCGCCTCGGCAAACCCGACCGCGGCATCAGCTCGGCCCGCGTCGCACCCGCCATCGCTGTCCCGTAGCTCGATGGTCGAGTCGGACTGATGCAGGCGTACGCCGATCCCACCAAAGCGCTGACACTCGGCTCCCAACCGCAAGTCGCCTCAACCACAGGCGCGGTGTCGCCGCAGCGGCGTCGTTCACCGGACACGGTGTCATGCACGTGCGGTAGAACGAACATGATGACGCCACCCGAAACGCCCAGGCAGTTTCTTCGCCGCTTCCTCGACACCTATGAGGCCCACGACCTCGACGGACTCTGGAGCTTCTACAGCCAGGACTGCCGATTCCCCGTCCTCGAACGGTTCGGTATCGACCCGACCTGGGATAAGTACAAGACGTTCATGACGACATTCATCGACGCTTTCCCCGACGTCCACCGCCACATCGATAAGGTCGTCACCGACGAGGAACACCTGTGGGCGCTCTACACGATGACCGGCACCCATCTCGGGCGCATACGCGGTATCGAGCCGACCGGTCGGCGCGTCCAATACCCCATCGTCGCGATGTACCGGCTGGCTGGCCACCTCATCACGGAGGCCGACTTCGTCTCCGACGACCTGCGGATGATGCGTCAGCTCGGCGCCCTCCCTGACTGACCGGGCCTGCGGCCATTCTTCTGAGGAGGCTGCCGTTCCGACAGTCCGTAACCGACCGCTCAAAAGGCTGATCAAACCCCCACCGCCGATGAAGCAGTCGATGTTGCGCAGACGCGGATCGTCTAGCGAGACAGAGCCACGGTTAGGCATCGACACACTCCGCCGTCGGGGCGAGCGGGGGTCACGGACTGCAAAATAGCAGCTGGACGATGTAGCCGGCTGGAAGTGGCTTCGACGGTGACCGATCCCCGGTGGGGGGTGATATCGACTTGGATACCCGATGTAGTGGGTAATCTGATCGGCCCGGTCGCGGATTGCGGATCGAGCATGATCACACTGGGCGGTCTTCGGCCCGACCGACCAGCTCGGATCTCCACCCACAGGTGTCATGATGTGACGATGGACGCCATGGCCGATGCCGTGCGGACCGATATCCGGGTCGTGCCCGCCAGTGAGGCGTCGTGGGCCGATCTGGCGGCGGTCGTGGGGCCGGCCAAATGCCACGGCGGCCCTTGCTACTGCCAGCGATTCAAGATTCCGCCGGCGGTGTCCCGCCCGTTGGCCTGAAGATCAGCGTCACCCACGCGTCGACCATCGCCGCACCCTTGGGGTAGGTCGCGGCTGCCTCGAGCAGCATGTCCCGGGCCAGCTGCGGCGCGGCCGTCTACAAAGCCCAAGGCAGCACCGTGACCACCGGGCATGTCCCTCGGCACCGGACTTGGCCAGGAGGACGGCTACGTCGCGCTCAGCCGCGGCCGCGCAGCCAACCGGCTGTATCTGGTCGAGGGCCAGGCGCCGGGCGACCCGGAGCTGGACCTGCCGGACCAGCAGACCCGCGGTGCATACGAGGCCGCGGTGAAGACGCTCGGCACGTCACGGGCGAAGCACCTCGCGCTCGACAGCGCGGCATGGGGCGCCGATGCCGACCAGCTGACCGCGCAGCTGCAGGACACCGCCCGGCTGCTCCGGCAACGGCCGGCGTCGGACACCGCCCGGCTGCCAGCACTGCACGCCGAGGTCACCCGGCTGCAGGCGCAGGTCCTCGACGCCGGCCAGCGCCTCGACGGCATCCCCGAGCAGCACGAGCAGCTGCGGCGGCGGGACCCGCAGCGGCAGGTCCTCGCTGACCGCATTGAGCGGCAGACCGGCGTGCTCGGCCGCCTCGAGGAGCAGCTGACCGGTGTCCGCGCCACCGTGGCAGCAGCCGAGCAGCGACAGACACCGCGAGACGCGTGGGACGCCGCGCACACCGAGCCCCTCGAGCGGGCCGTCAGCGCCGGCCGCGAGCTGGGCTGGCGAGCCCGCGCGGAGCAGCGCGCGGTGCAAGTCGTCGAGCCGGCCAACGTCGCCGTCGAGGCACCCGCCCTCGTCATCGAAGCCCCCGGTACCGCCCGGCGGCGCCGCTGACCCGGCAGCCGCAACCGAGGCCGGCGCTCAGCGGACAGACTGCACGACCGCTCCTGCGGCGAGGACCACCGGGCGTCAGACGGCCGCAATCGCGGTGACGAGGAAGGGTGCAGGCGTGGCTGCGGCGGGCGGCGATCACCTACCTGGACACCGGGTCGCGCTGCTGAGCCCCCGGGCACGAACCCATGTCAACGGGACGGCGAGGGCGCGAGCCGACAGCCACCGACGCACCGACCCTGTGGCCGCGCCAGCCCGCTCGACGATGAGCCGGAGGGCCGCCGGGCCCACCCATGAGTCCGGCGCCCCAACGACCTATCGGCACCCCGCCCCGGCTGCAGGTAACCCAAACGGGGGGCCTGGTCGGTGCCGGACGCAGGGGCGCGTCTATGCAGCGTGGGGAAAGCGCCCCGCGCATCGCGCTGCCCTTGGCTGCCCCTACCGGTATGCAGGGCGGCAGGGCTGGCTTTGACGCCCAGCACCGACCCCGATGAACCTAGAGCGCGAGCGTTGGCATGCCTAGACCTTGGCGCCGCGCAGCTGGCTCACGCCCTGTTGCGGGCCGGCACCGGAAGGGGTGCGGCTCCTGGGGGTTGATGAGACCCGCGCCCGGTCGGTGCGCTGGCTGGCCTCCGAGGCCGGCTGGAAGCGGTCCGACCCGTGGATGACCAGCCTTGTCGACCTCGACCCTGCTCATCCCGGCGGGCTGCTGGGGCTGGCACCTGGCAGGTCCGGCACGTCGGTCCGGGGCTGGCTCGCGGGTCGGGTCGTGGTGGCCGAAGGTGGCGTGCAGCCGCCGCTTCTGCCGCTTACTCAGGCTGTCGCCGGCACGTACCAGCAGCCGGCGGTAGGGCCACACGTCGTTGACCAGCCGACCCCGGGGCCCGAGCCGCGTGGCGCACCTCCTCATACTTCCTAACGGCGGTGTGTGGTTGGACTGAGCCGTCGGTATTCGGCGTAGGTGTTGGGCCCCGGCTGCTGCTTCAGCCACATCCAGGCGTCCATCACCTCTTCTCGCGAAGTGCCGGCATTGACCGGGTCGGCCCTGAAATCGGTGACGAAGTTGTTCATGCGGGCGGAGGGGATTTGCGGCAGGCGGCACTCGGTCTGCATGAGCTGGCGCAAGTGATCGGCGAGATCGCGGTAGGTGATACGAGCGTATGCCTCCTGCTTCTTGCGACGCCAGTCGTTCAGCCAATACCACTGGCCTGACTTGTTCTTCAGGTCCGGGGCTTCGGCGTGGACGCGATCCAGCAGGAAGTCCTTCGTTGCCCTGTCGCCGACATAGTTGGTGACGACGACGGCAGGTGAGAGCTCGTCCCGCGCCTGCCCCGGCTTACGTGGCATCACCGGTTTGCTGGTGGGTACGCGCCCCGTCGATAGGTAGGCGCGGATCAACTCCTCCAGCTCGATTTTGCGACGGTTGCCCACAGTGATGCCGATCTCGCTGGCGAAAGCCTTGAGGTCGGCGGCGTAGTAGTAACCATTGTCGAATTCCTCGACATCCATCCCCTTGCGCAGGGGAGCCACCTGCCCGCCCCCGGACTCCGTATCACGCGTCATCAGGCCACTGCCGCATCCCGTTTCAAGCCGTGTCGGTCTCGGCCACCAGTGACTGTCCACCCGTTAGGGTCACGCCGCGGCCAGGAACGCGCCGAAAGTGTAGGCGGGTGAGCGGTCGAGGTTGTGCCGGGCCCGGTCGTAGCGCCGGGTGGTGCGCGGGTCGGCATGGCCGACAGCGTCCTGCACGTCCTCGAGCGGGACACCGGCCTCGCGGGCCAGGGTCACGAACGTGTGGCGCAGCGAGTGCGGGGTGATCTTCTCGGCATTGGCGATGCCGGCGCCCCGGGCCAGGCGGCGCACGGTCAGGAACGCCTCCCCGGCGGTCCAGCGGCGCCCGGAGGCGGTGACGAACAGCGGGCCGGTGGTGCGGCCGGCCAGGTAGCGGTCGAGCGCGCCGGCCGCGGCGGGGGCGAGGACGAGCTGCCGGCGTGCGCCGCCTTTGCGGGTGACGGTCAGCACGCGGTGCCCGCGGGCTACGGCGAGGTCGCTCACGTCGCTGGCGAGCGTCTCCCCGACGCGCAGCAGCACCGCGACGAGGGCAGCCGAGCGGGGGCCGTCCTTTTCGGCCCGGTCGAGCAGCATTCGTGCCTCGCCGCGGTCCAGGCCCAGGGTCTGGGAGTCCTGGCCGAGGGTGGGCCGGCGGACGTGGGTCATCGGGTTGCGGGTGACGGCGCCCTCGTCCTCGGCGTAGGCGTAGAAGCCGGACAGGCAGGCCAGGGTGCGGGCGACAGTCGCCGGGCTGGCGGGCCGGCGGGTCGCCTTCCGGGGGGTCTCGGCCAGCCAGCGGACGTAGACGTCCAGGGTGGCCCGGGTCGCGGCAAGCGGGTCGACGCCGAGGCCCGCCAGCCAGGAGAAGTAGCCGGTCACGTCCCGGCGGTAGCCGGTGCGGGTGTGGCCGGCGTACTGGGCCAGAAACCGAGCGGCGATGACCGGGGCGCGGACCTCGGCCGGCAGGCCGGGGACGGGGGTGGTGAGCAACGCCGCGGCTGCAGGGGTTCCGTCGAGCCGGGCGAGGTCTGTCGAAGCTGCAGCCATACCCCTACGATAAAGTCATTATCATAGGCAAATTGGCTTCGCCCCAACATCTACCCGTACGCCCTGCGAGCTGCCCGTCGCAGCCGTCAGCTGACAACCCTGACGGTGCCCCGCATATCGCACGGCGAGAATCTTCACCGAACCAGGCTTACGGGACACTCACAACGGCAGAGACACCGACTGACCTGCAACGCTCCCGCAGAGGAGCCGGCTAATGGGACTTGTCGCGGCGAGCGCGACGCGTTGAGAGTGCCGCTGGCCGCGACGCGAGGTGACCTACTGCCGCTGCTGCCAACCTTGGCCCTGCGAGCGACACACCGACTGAGATCCCCTGCGCCAGGGGTTGATCGTTGATCCTGCTTCTCGTCTGATCCTGACTTCCTCTAGGAGATGCGAGATGGTGGCTCGTGTGCAAGTCCGGAGCATCACCAGCGACGAGGGCAACAAGTTGCTGCGCATCGTGCGTCGAAGCAGTGGCTCGATCGTGACGTGGCGGCGGGCGCAGATGGTGCTGCTGTCCGCCCAGGGCATGGACGTGCCGGCGATCGCCAAGGTCACCTTTGCCAGTGCCGATCGGGTCCGGGACGTGCTCCACAACTTCAACGCCGACGGCTTCGACTCGCTGCGTCCCAAGTACAGCGGCGGGCGCCCACCGAAGTTCACCCTGCCCCAGCGCCAGAAGATCAAGAAGACTGCGCTCGCCCGACCGGCCGATCACGGGCTGCCGTTCTCGACCTGGAGCCTGCCCAAGCTGGCGGACTTCCTGGTCGCCGAGGGGGTGGTCGACGACATCAGCCATGAGGGCCTGCGCCTGCTGCTCCGCGAGGAGGGTGTCAGCTTTGGAAGCCGTGAAGACCTGGAAGACCAGCACCGACCCGGACTTCGAGGCCAAAAAGAACCGGGTGCTGGAGCTGTATGCGATCGCCGACGGCACGGCTGAGCCCGGCCCGGATGACCCGGCCGTGGTGATCTGCATGGACGAGTTCGGGCCGTTGAACCTGATGCCGCACCCGGGCAAGCAGTGGGCGCCCCAGGCCCGCGCCAAGGGTCAGCAGGACACCCCGCGACGGCGGCGACGGCGGGCGACCTACAACCGCCCGCACGGAGTCCGGCACTTGATGGCCGGCTATGACCTTTCCCGCGACAAGCTCTACGGCCACGTCACCACCCGCAAGGGTCGGGTCGAGTTCCTGGCGTTCTGCCGCTATCTACGGTCGCTGCACCCCAAGCAGGTTCGGCTCGCGATCGTGCTCGACAACTTCAGCCCGCACCGCTGCACCAAGACCGACGCCCGCGTCGGGAAATGGGCCTCGGACAACAACGTCGAACTCGCCTACGTCCCCTTCTACGGTTCGTGGCTGAACCGCATCTCTGTTAACCGGCCTTCGGGCAGTGGACTCGCCCGGGCTGCCTGAGATCCCACACCGGGGCGCGGGCGGCCAGCACACTTGCGCCGGCGTCCCTAGGAGGGGCCAATGCAACTACAGGTCGTAGCGACCGGCGAGGGCCATCGGCTGCGCGGCGACGACGGCGCAGCAGTTGCGCGGGACGTCGAGTTGGCCAACGCCTTCCTGGCGCATCTGGTCGTTCGTTGCTTCTCGCCGGCGACGGTGCGTGCCTACGCCTACGACCTGCTCAACTTCTCGCGGTTCTTGACCGGGCGGGGCGCCACGGTCGGCGAGGTAGTGGCCACAGACCTGTTTGACTACCTGGACTGGCAACAGCGTCCTCCCGCTAGGAAGGGAACGCGGGTCGTTCAGACGAAGCTCGTACCCGCGACGACGGAGGCACCGGGCTCGGGCTGGCGATCGTGCGTTCCATCGCCGTCGCGCACGGCGGACGGGCGAAAGCTGCTAACCGAGCGCGCGGCGGCGCCACCGTCTGGCTGGAGCTGCCCGAGGCGGGTTCGCATGCCGCTGATGAGACCGTCCACACGTGACGGACAGCCGGCTTTGTGCCGCGCCCGTTCTTGGTGGCGGGCGACGCGCAGGTGCCACAACGCCGGTCTGCGCTCTAGCAGCGAGGTCTTCGCCCCTGCTGGCAGCGCGCGCTCACGGCGCCGCCGAACCGGTGGCAGTGCCCGCGACCCGGTGCCCGCGACCCGGTGCCCGCGGCGGGTCCGGCTATTCACCGACGGTTCGACCCGCTGCAGGCTCCTGATTTCGTACATGGTCCTCACATCGTGGACAGGCGACAGTAGAGGGAACCGCGGATCCATGCGGGCACCTGACCCGCGGCTGCGCCCAAGACAGGGGCGGGCCCGCGCTGATGAGAGGTTGCGATGCTCAGCTACACCCAGGCCGTCGTCATCGGGCTGCTCCAGGGGGTGACCGAGCTGTTCCCGGTCAGCAGCCTCGGGCACAGCGTGCTCGTCCCGGCCTGGTTGGGCGGCAGCTGGAAGCGGCTGGTCACCGAGCAGTCCTCGGGCGAGTCGCCCTACCTGGCTTTCATCGTGGGGCTGCACGTCGCGACGGCGCTGGCGCTGTTGGTCTACTTCCGCTCGGACTGGGTGCGCATCCTGCGCGGCCTGGCGAGGAGTATCACCAGCCGGCGGATCGATCCTGCCGACACCGACGCCCGGCTCGGGTGGCTGCTCGTGCTGGGAACAATCCCGGTCGGGCTCGTCGGGCTGGTGTTCGAGCACAGCCTGCGGACCCTGTTCGCCAAGCCGCTGGCGGCAGCGGTGTTCCTGACCATCAACGGGGCCGGTACTGCTGCTCGGTGAGCGACTGCGCAGCCGCCCACGTCACCGCCTGCGCGAACGTGTCGGTGCCGGTGCCGGTACCGGCACCGGCACTGGCACTGACGGCGACACGATGCGGCAGCCGCGCGGTGAGCCTCTGGCTGCGCTGTCGGTGGTGAACGCGGTCGGCATCGGCAGCTTCCAGATCGCGGCGCTGTTCGCCGGGATCAGCCGGTCGGGGGTGACGATGGTCGGCGGTCTGCTGCGCGGGCTGAGCCACGAGGACGCCGCGCGCTTCTCCTTCCTGCTGGCGACCCCGGTCATCCTCGCCGCCGGGGTGTACAAGCTGCCCGACCTGTTCGGACCCAACGGCACCGGCATCCGCGGGCAGGTCCTGGTCGGCAGCATCGTCGCCGGCCTCGCGGCCTACGCCTCGGTCCGGTTCCTGAGCCGCTACTTCGCGACCCGCACCCTGCGGCCGTTTGCGGTCTACTGCCTGATCGCCGGTGCCGTCTCTACCGTGTGGTTCGGGCTGTTCGCATGACCGGCCTGAGCGCGGCAGCGGGCGTGCTGCACGCCGCCGGGGTGACCGGCAGCCTGAGCCCCGCGCACCTGCTAGCCAGCTACGGCGTCATCGGCCTGGCCCTCGTCCTGTTCGCCGAGACCGGGCTGCTGCTCGGGTTCTTCCTGCCCGGGGACTCGCTGCTTTTCCTGGCTGGGGCCTACGCCCACTCCTCGACCCCGGGTCAGCCGCACCCGGCGATCGTGGCAGTCATCGCCGCCGCCGCCGCCGGGGCAGTGCTCGGCGGCCAGACGGGCTACCTGATCGGGCGCCGCGCCGGGCCGGCGCTGTTCAACCGGCCCGACTCGCGGCTGTTCAAACAGTCCTACGTCGAGCGGACCCACGCCTACTTCGAGCGCTTCGGACCCCGCACCCTGGTCCTGGCCCGCTTCGTCCCCATCGTGCGCACCTTCGCCGCCCCCGCCGCCGGGGTGGGACGGATGGCAGTGCCGACCTTCGCCTTGTGGAACCCGCTCGGCGGGCTGCTGTGGGCACTAGCCGTCCCCCTGCTGGGTTACGCCCTCGGCGGGGCGATCAACATCGATACCTACCTGGTTCCCATCACCCTGGTCGTCGTCGCCCTGTCGTTCATCCCGGTGCTGGTCGAGGTCCGCCGCGCGCGGCGCAGCTCCTCGCTCTGAGATGAAACCGGCAACCCGCGACCATGCCCCCCGTATGAGGGTTGGTGAGCTGGGCGACACCACCAGTGACCCTTCCCGACGCACCCCATCGGCCCGAGGGCCCACCAGCCGTGGCCGGCGCACCCGCCGGGATGCCGGGCGACCGTCGCTGGTGCGCCGGCTGCTGGTCGCTGTGCTCGGTGTCGTGCTCATGGCCGTCGCGGGCTTCGGCGTGCTGCTGCTTCTCACCCCCGGTGTCGGCGACGCCGCGGCCCGGGTCGCCGCCCACACCGGGGCCGGCGGGCTGCTGACCGGGCCGCCGCCGCTTCGGGTCCAGCAGGCACTGGTCGCCACCGAGGACAGCCGGTTCTACAGCCACAGCGGCATCGACGTCCTGGGAAGCGTGCGGGCAACGGCCGGACCGCTGCTCGGGCAGGGCGACCCGGGCGGCGCGACGCTGGACCAGCAGCTGGCCAAACTGCTCTACACCGGTGGGCGGCGCAGCGTCACCGCCCGCGTCGAGCAGGTCGCCCTCGCCGTCAAGATCGACCACCGGTACGCCAAGCCGCAGATCCTGCGGCTCTACCTCGACACCGCCTACTTCGGGCACGGCTACACCGGCATCACCGCCGCTGCCCGCGGCTACTTCAACCGGTCCCCACAGAACCTGACCTGGAGCCAGGCCAGCATGCTCGCCGGACTCGTTCAGGCACCCAGCGCCTACGACCCGCTGGCCCACTACCCGCTGGCCCGCTCCCGGCAGCGGCACGTGCTCGACCGGCTCGTCGCCACCCACGTCCTGACCCGGACCGCCGCCGACGCCGTCTACGCCGCGCCGCTCGCCCTGGCCGCCGGCTGACGCCCGAAAAGGCCATCTTCGAC
>JAABUR0100000939.1_pt1 | contig 56797 bp, 56 predicted proteins | sample 5560091 | NCBI WGS metagenome assembly JAABUR01 (sample SAMN10711879, study PRJNA513375) | rock metagenome | isolation source: Antarctica rocks | place: Antarctica: Victoria Land, University Valley sud | reverse complement strand
GAGCGAGGTGACTTCGCGGCGCATCCGCACGCCACCGACGATCCTCGGGAGATCGGTGAAGTTGACTACGTGTTCCTGGGTCTGAAGGCGCACTCGTACGCCAAGGCCGGCGCACTGATGCCCCCGCTGCTGGGCCCGGAGACGGCGATCGTCGCCGCGCAAAACGGTATCCCCTGGTGGTACTTCCACAAGCTCGCCGGCCCCTACGAAGGTCGGCGGATCGAGACCGTGGATCCGGGCGGCGCGACGTCGGCTGTCATGCCGCGGGAACGGGCGATCGGCTGTGTGGCCTATCCGGCGACCATCGTGGAGTCGCCGGGGGTCATTCGTCACTTGGAAGGCACGAGGTTCTCCATCGGCGAGCCCGACGGGACCTCATCGACGCGGTGCCTTGGATTCAGCGACGCCATGGTTGCCGGCGGACTGAAGTGCCCCGTGGAGCCGCGCTTACGCGATGACATCTGGATCAAGCTGATGGGAAACGCGTCGCTGAACCCCATCAGTGCCCTCACCCGAGCGACGATGGTCGAGATCTGCCAGGACGGCAACACGCGACGCGTGGTCGAGTTGATGATGGCGGAGACGCTAGATGTCGCCGCCCGGCTAGGCAGTCGTCCGGAGATCTCGATCGCCAAGCGGATCGACGGGGCCGAGCGCGTCGGCCACCACAAAACCTCCATGCTGCAGGACCTCGAGGCAGGAAGGGAATTGGAACTCGACGCCATACTGGGCTCTGTTGTCGAGCTGGCTGACATTACTTGCGCCGAGGCGCCAACATTGCGTACTGTATACGCTGCGACACATCTCCTGGCTCAGTCGGTCGCGCGGCCAGCGTCGGCCGTCGCCCCGTCCGTTGCGTGAGCCCCGTCCGTCCCCAATCTTGACGCGCTTGTATCGTGACGTCCTTGCTGGTCACTCGTCTTAGGAGACCCACCATGAAGCGAAAGAACAGCGAGCCGTACGTACGAATCACGCAACCATTGGTGCGCGAGGTCGGCACGCTCCGCCCCGCGAGCTGGGACGAGGCATTGGACAGGGCCGCGGCCGGCTTCCGCCGGAACATTGATGCCGGTGGTCCCGATGCATTCGGCATGTTCTCCTGCTCGCGCGCGACCAACGAGATGAACTATGTAGCCCAGAAATTCGCCCGAGTGGTCGTCGGGACCAACAGTATCGACTCCTGCAACCGCACTTGACACGCTCCCAGCGTCGCCGGTCTGGCGGCAGCGTTCGGTGCCGGGGGCGGCACCTCCTCCTACGCGGAGGCCGAAGATGCAGACCTGATCGTCTTGTGGGGCTCGAACAGCCGTGAGACCCACCCGATCTTCTTCCACCATGTGCTGAAGGCGATTCGTAAGGGAGCGAAACTCTACGTCGTCGACCCCAGGCGCACGAGTTCGGCGAAGTGGGCCGACGGCTGGCTGCCGCTGAACGTGGGGACCGACATTCCCCTCGCCATGGGAATCGCTCGCGAGATCATTGCCGCGGGCCTGGTCAACAATGCGTTCGTGGACCGAGCGACCGTGGGGTATGCCGACCTCGCCGCAGCCGTCGAGCCATGGACCCTTGAGGCAACCGCCGACGAGACAGGCGTCCCAGCCACGCTGATCCGCGAGCTTGCGCACGCCTATGCCAAAGCTGGCCGTGCACAGTTGTGTTGGACGCTGGGCATCACCGAGCACCACAACGGCACCGACAACGTCAAGGCTCTGATCAACCTCTCGCTGCTCACCGGGCATGTCGGTCGGTACGGCTCGGGTCTGAGCCCGCTGCGGGGCCAGAACAACGTCCAGGGCGGCGGGGACATGGGCGCGATTCCCAACCGACTGCCGGGATTCCAGGACATCCTCGATCCCGACCTCAGAGGAAAGTTCGAGCGGGCCTGGCAGACGACGATCCAGCCGCATTACGGCTACACCCTCACCCAGATGCTCGAGGCCATGGACCGCGGCGAGATGACCACGGTCTATGCAATCGGCGAGAACCCGGTGCAGTCCGAGGCCGACGCTCAACACACGATTGACCGATTGTCCGGATTGGATCATCTCGTAGTCCAGGACATCTTCTTGACCAAGACGGCCCAACTCGCAGACGTCGTGTTGCCTGCCAGCGCCGCGTGGTGTGAGACCGAAGGCACCGTGACCAATAGCGAACGGCGAGTCCAGCGCGTCCGTAAGGCGCTCCAGGCGCCAGCGGGTGCCCGCGACGACATCGAGATCCTGTGCGAGCTGGCAGGACGGATGGGCCACGACTGGCACTACGACAGCGCGGAACAGGTGTGGGATGAACTGCGCACGTTGTCCCCGGTGCATGCCGGGATGAGCTACCGCCGGTTGGAGCAGGAGGGCGGACTGCAGTGGCCGTGCTCCAGTGAGGACAGCACCGAGCCCTCGTACTTGCACGGCAGGTTGTGGGCCGACGACCCGGCGCAGCGGGGCGCACCGGCACCGTTCTCCGTCGTCGCACACCGCCTCCCCGTGGACAAACTTGACTCGCAGTACCCACTACGCCTGACCACTGGGCGACGACTGGACTCCTACAACACCGGTGTCCAGTCCGGCGGCTACAACAGCCCGCTGCGGCGCGGCGAGACGCTGGATCTAGCTCCCGAGGACGCCCGAAGTGCCGGAATCGCCGACGGTGAGCCGGTGCGGGTCACCTCGCGGCGCGGGTCGGTCATCGCGCCAGCCCGGGTCGACCCGGCGATGCGACCAGGCTTGGTGTTCATGACGATGCACTTCCCCGACGAAGTCGACGTTAACCTGTTGACCATCGAGGCGACCTGCCCGATCGCGGGCACCGCCGAGTACAAGGCTTCAGCGGTGCGCGTGGACAAGATAGACACACCGATCGATCCGACCGCACTACAGGCGATGGCAGATGACCAACCGGCCGCCGTCCTCACCGGGTGATCCTGCCCATCGACTGCTGGTCCGACACACTAACGAAGGTCGTCCACTGTGGATCTGCACTTCCTCGACGCCACACCCTCAGAACTCGAGAAGGCCGCAGTCGATGAGTTACTCGGACCGCCGACCTCGGGGTGGGCTGGCGGTGACCGTCACGCCGACGACTGGCTGATGACCCGGGGCGGTCACGGAGCGCGCGGCGAGCGCGACAAGCTGCTGCCCGCGCTGCACGCCGTGAACGACCGGATCGGCTGGATCTCGCAGGGCGCGCTGAACTACATCTGCCAACGCCTGACCGTCCCGCCCGCCGACGCCTACGGTGTCGCCACCTTCTACGCGCTGTTCTCCATGCGGCCCCGGCCACGGCGGGTCCTGCACGTGTGCACCGACATCGTGTGTCTGGCCGCAGGGTCTAGCAAGGTGCAGGCCGAGATGACGAGCAAGCTGGGCGCATCCGGCACGGGCACCACAAATGTGGTGTGGCAGCAAAGCCCGTGCCTCGGCCTCTGCGAGCGAGCCCCGGCCGCCTTGCTCCTGGAGGCGGGAAACCCGGCACGTGCGCACGCCCTCGGGCCGGTGTCCGGCGAACGGGCGCTGTCGGCTGCCCACGCGCCGATTGTCGAGTTAGCCAGTGAACCCGACGTGGCCCACGCCGTGCCCCAAGCTGGTGACCCGAACCTGGTGCTGCTGCGGCGAATCGGCGTTTCCGATCCCACCAGTCTCAGTGACTACCGCGGCCACGGCGGTTACGAGGCGCTGCGACGAGCGTTCGAACTGGGACCGGCCGGGGTGATCCGTGAAGTTCTCGACTCCAGGCTGGTAGGCCGTGGGGGGGCGGCCTTCCCCACTGCGCGCAAATGGGACGCCGTCGCCCGCCAGCCCGATGACCCGCATTACCTGGTGTGCAACGCCGACGAGAGCGAGCCGGGCACCTTCAAGGACCGCGTGCTGATGGAGGGTGACCCGTTCTCCTTGATCGAGGCGATGACGGTTGCCGCGTACGCCACCGGGTGCTCGTCTGGGTATGTCTATCTCCGCGGTGAGTACCCGCTCGCGCAGCAACGGCTCTCCGGCGCCATCGCCCAAGCGCGCAACCGCGGACTACTCGGCGGGGACATCATGGGCCGCGGTTTTGCCTTCGACATCGAGATCCGCCGCGGTGCGGGCGCCTACATCTGCGGTGAGGAGACGGCGATCTTCGGGTCCATCGAGGGTTACCGTGGTGAACCCAGAAGCAAGCCACCGTTTCCGGTCGACAAGGGCCTGTTCGGCAAACCGACGGTGGTCAACAACGTCGAGACGCTGGTGAACGTGTTGCCCATCCTTATCGGCGGCGGCGATGCGTACGCCGCGGTCGGCACCGACACGTCGACTGGCACCAAGCTGTATTGCGTATCCGGTGCCGTCGCCCGCCCGGGGATCTACGAGCTGGCGTTCGGTGCCTCGCTGAGTGAGCTGATGGCTTTGGCCGGGTCGGCCGAGGACAAGACGATCACGTCGGTGCTCCTGGGCGGTGCGGCAGGCAGCTTTCTGACGCCCGAGGAGCTGGACGTGCCCCTGACCTTCGAGGACACCCGAGCCGCCGGCACCACGATCGGCTCGGGTGTGGTGTTCGTTCTGGACGACAGCGTCGACCTCGGGTCGATCCTGTTGCGGATCGCCGGCTTCTTCCGCGACGAGTCCTGTGGGCAATGCGTGCCCTGTCGCGTCGGCACCGTCCGGCAAGAGGAGGCCCTGGCCCGGTTGACCCGCGGGCGGCCGCTGGGAAGCAACGCCGAGGAGCTTGCCCTGCTGCGAGAGGTGGGCCAAGCCATGCGAGACGCCTCCATCTGCGGGCTGGGGCAGACCGCGTGGAATGCCGTGGAGTCCGCCATCCAACGACTTGACGCATTCAAGGAGGCAACACCGTCATGACCGATGTATCACTGGGGATACCCCGTCGGCTGGTCGAGTTCACCCTCGACGGGGAACAGGTCCGAGCGCCGGAGGGCTCGACCATCTTGGATGCGTGCACCCAGGTCGGCACGCACATCCCGACCCTATGCTGGGGGGACACCCTCAGCCCGGTCAATGCGTGTCGGGTGTGCATGGTCGAGGTCGAGGGATCGCGCACCCTTGTTCCGTCTTGCTCCCGAGCGGTCGATCCCGGCATGGTCGTCACCACGAACGGTGAGCGGGCCAGGCACAGTCGCAAGCTCGTGTTGGAGTTGTTGGCGTCCTCAGTCGACCTGTCGACCACACCGCACGTGTCGGACTGGATCCAGGAGTACGGCGCACAGCCCGCGCGCTTCGGGCCGCCGGCCGACGCGGCGACCAACGCCATGCGCGACGGGGCGCTTGCCGGTGAGCACCACGTACCCGACGGATCGGTAGCCGCGACCGTGGCGCAACCGACCAGGATCGACAACGACCTGTATGTGCGTGACTACGGCAAGTGCATCTTGTGCTACAAGTGCGTCGATGCGTGCGGTGAGCAATGGCAGAACTCCTTCGCCATCACCGTGGCGGGCCGTGGATTCGACGCCCGTATCTCCACCGAGTTCGCCGTACCGCTGCCCGAGTCGGCCTGTGTGTACTGCGGCAACTGCGTAGAGGTCTGTCCGACCGGTGCGCTCAGCACCAAGCCGGAGTTCGACCTGCGCGCCCAGGACAACTGGGACGAGGGGGCACAGACAACGACGACGACCGTGTGCAGCTTCTGCGGTGTGGGGTGCAACCTCGAATTGCACGTGCAGGACAACAAGATCTTCAAGGTCACCTCGCCGCATGACCACAGCGTCACGCACGGGAACCTCTGCATTAAGGGGCGCTTCGGCTACCAGAGTGTGCAGAGCAGGCAACCGATAACCGATCAGGCCAGCCCGGCCGAATAGCGCCATCGAGACATCGCCGGCCCGCGCGCTGCCACGATAGGCCCCTCCGCCAGCCTTGCCTGCCGCCAGTCACTCGTATATTGTATGCCGTAGCCGGTATGGGATCGCTCAGTGGTACGCCCCGTACCTGAGCCGGGCCGCACCGAGGGGAGATTGCCGTGAACTCGCAAGTCCAGAAGTCGGCTCCTGTCGAGGAGATCGCACAGGAGCTGGTGGCCTCGGCTCGTGCCTTGGAGTGCCCGGGCGGCGACCCGCCTGACCTTCACAGCCTGCGTGAGGCGGTGTACCAACTTCAGCGCATCGTGGATCGGATGGCCCGCCAGTCGCCGCGTGAAGCCGTTCGCGCATCTTCGTCGTCCCGGCTGGACCACTTCATCGTGCCCGATGTCGAGTACGGCTACGACTTCTGGCGAGACGCAGACGATGAAGGGATTTGCGGGCACCGGCCCGCTCAGTGACCGTGCACGGCACGAGTCACGCTGCGCGGGTGGGCCGATTCCACCGGGGAGCCCGCGCTCGCGTAGCAGCCACGAACCAGATCGCTGGAGAAATGAGTCGCTCGTGCCCCTGCCTTACGACATCAACTTGTCGATCCTCTTCACCGAGTTGCCGCTGCTCGAACGTCCTGACGCCGCCAGCCGCGCGGGGTTTGACGCGGTCGAGTTCTGGTGGCCGTTCCCGGTCGCTGTCCCCTCCGACGTCGAGGTGGACAACTTCGTTTCCGCTGTAACAGATTCCGGTGTGCAACTGGTCGGGCTCAACTTCTTCGCCGGTGACATGGCCGGCGGCGACCGCGGAGTGACCTCTTGGCCGGCTCGGTCGGCCGAGTTCCGCGACAACGTCGACGTCGCGGTCGGCATCGGCGCACGGCTGGGCTGCCGCGCGTTCAACGCTCTATACGGACGACGCATCGACGGCACGGATCCCGCCGAGCAGGACGACCTCGCGGTGAGCAACCTCGCCATCGCGGGCAAGGCGGCTGGCGAGATCGACGGGCATGTGTTGATCGAGCCGGTCAGCGGTGCAGTCGGCTACCCGTTGCTCACCGCGAAGGACGCGGTCGGGGTGATCGATCGGGTCTTCGCAGAGACGAGGGTGGACAACCTGCGGCTGCTCTGCGACCTCTACCACCTGAGTGTTAACGGTGACGATCTCGACCAGGTCATCACCATGTACGCCGATCGGATCGGGCACGTGCAGATCGCCGACGCACCGGGACGGCACGAGCCCGGTACCGGTGAACTGGAGTTGGAGCGCTACCTCAGCCTGCTCGACGCGGGCGGCTACCGCGGGTGGGTCGGTCTCGAGTACAAGCCCGAGTCGAGCACCGAACAGTCCCTGCACTGGTTGCCCCGCGGGCGCCGCCAATCGCGGACGTGACGCGTACCCCAACCGATCTGTCACACACCAGCTTCAGCAAGGAGAACCGGCATGGCTTCGATCGGATTCATCGGGTTAGGCATCATGGGCGGCCCGATGGCCGCCAACCTTCTCAAGGCGGGCCATGACGTGATCGGTTACGACCTGTCCACCGCGGCCAGAGACCAGCTCAAGGCAGACGGCGGTCGTCCCGCGGACAGCTTGGCTGACGCGGTCCGCGACGTGGACATCGTCATCACGATGGTGCCCGACAGCCCCGAGGTGAAGGCGGCAGCACTGGGTGAGGACGGCATCTACGCCAACGGCAGGTCCGGTTCACTGCACCTCGACTGCTCCTCGATCAGCCCTGACGCGGCCAGAGAGGTGGCTGCCGCCGGGGCACAGCGTGGGTTCCGGGTGGTCGACGCACCGGTGAGTGGCGGCCAGGTCGGAGCGGTGGAGGCAACGCTGTCGATCATGGTCGGGGGTGCCGAGGCAGACGTCGCGCAGGCATTGCCCATCCTCGAGGCCGTCGGCAAGACGGTGGTCCATGTGGGTCCTTCCGGCGCGGGCCAGACCGTCAAGGCAGCGAATCAGCTGATCGTCGCGGGCACGATCGAGCTGGTTGCCGAAGCCATTGTGTTGCTCGAGGCCTACGGAGTGGACACCGAAGCCGCTGTCAAAGTGCTCGCCGGCGGTCTAGCCGGCAACGCGATCCTCGAACGCAAGGCGGCTGGGATGCTCGCTCGTGACTTCACACCGGGATTCCGGATCGACCTGCATCACAAGGACATGGGCATCGTGACGGCAGCAGCTCGCGAAGCCGGGGTGGTCATCCCGTTGGGAGCCCTCACCGCTCAGCTGGTCGCCTCGCTGCGCGCCCAAGGTCACGGCGGCCTGGACCACAGCGCACTGCTGCTGTTGGTCGAACAACTCTCCGGCCGGTCCGAGCCCACCCCGGCCGAGGGGGTCTAGCGATATGGCTCGTATGCGCGCGGTCGACGCAGCGGTAGCGATCCTGGAACGTGAGGGCGTCACCCACGTCTTCGGGTTGCCCGGTGCCGCGATCAACCCGTTCTACTCGGCGATGGGCAACAGCGGGCGACTGCAGCACGTGCTGGCCCGCCATGTCGAGGGTGCCTCGCACATGGCTGAGGGATTCACCCGGACCAAAGCTGGGAATATCGGGGTCTGCGTGGGCACCTCGGGCCCCGCGGGCACCGACATGATCACGGGCTTGTACTCGGCGTGGGCGGATTCCATCCCCATCCTGTGCATCACCGGACAGGCGCCGGTGGCCAAGTTGCACAAGGAGGACTTCCAGGCCGTGGACATCGCCTCAATCGCTAAGCCGGTGACCAAGCTGGCGGTGACTGTGCTGGAGGCCGCGCAGGTGCCCGGCGCATTTCAGCAGGCGTTCCACCTGATGCGTTCGGGCCGACCCGGTCCGGTGTTGCTCGATCTGCCGGTCGACGTGCAAATGACCGAGATCGACTTCGACGTCGATGCCTACGAGCCGCTACCGGTGCACACCCCTGCGGCCACCCGCGGGCAGGTCGAGAAGGCGCTGGACATGCTCGTCGCCGCCGAGCGTCCACTGATCGTCGCCGGCGGTGGAGTCATCAATGCAGACGCGAGCGAGCTGCTCGTCGAGGTCGCAGAGCTGCTGGATGTGCCGGTCATCCCCACCCTCATGGGTTGGGGCACAATTCCGGATGATCATCGGTTGATGGCCGGCATGGCCGGCATCCAGACCGCACACCGGTACGGCAACGCCACCATGCTGGCTTCGGACTTCGTACTCGGCATCGGCAACCGCTGGGCCAACCGCCACACCGGCGGACTCGACACCTACCGCCGGGGCCGCACGTTCGTGCACGTCGATGTCGAACCCACCCAGATCGGCCGCATCTTTCCGCCCGACTATTCCATCGTCTCCGATGCCAAGGCCGCCCTGCAGCAGCTACTCGCCGTCGCCACCGAACGCCGAGCAGCTGGCACCCTGCCCGATCGCAGCCAGTGGGTAGCGGAATGCGTGGAACGCAAACGAACGATGCACCGCAGAAGCGATTTCGACGAGATCCCGATCAAGCCGCAACGGGTGTACCAGGAGATGAACGACGCCTTCGGCCCGGAGACCCGCTATGTCAGCACGATCGGGCTGTCCCAGATCGCCGGCGCCCAGTTCTTGCACGTCTATCGACCCCGGCACTGGATCAACGCGGGTCAGGCCGGTCCGCTGGGCTGGACACTGCCTGCAGCGTTAGGGGTGTGTGCAGCCGACCCCGAGGCCAGCGTCGTTGCGCTATCGGGCGACTACGACTTTCAGTTCATGATCGAAGAGCTGGCGGTGGGGGCGCAGTTCAACCTGCCCTACATCCATGTCGTGGTGAACAACTCCTACCTCGGCCTGATTCGGCAGGCTCAGCGCGGCTTCGACATGGACTACTGCGTACAGCTCGCCTTCGACAACGTGAACTCCCCTGAGCTGGACAAATACGGGGTTGACCACGTCAAGGTATCCGAAGGTCTGGGCTGCAAGGCGTTGCGCGTGCGCGACCCTGAGCAGATCGGGACAGCGTTCGCGGAGGCCAAGGCCCTCATCGCCCAGTACCGGGTCCCCGTCGTTGTGGAGATCATCCTGGAGCGCATCACCAATATCTCCATGGGCACCGAGCTGGACAACGTGAAGGAGTTCGAAGACATCCTCGACATCACCGCCGACCCTGAGCCCGTGCGGCGGTGATTCTTCCGCCAGCCCCCGTCAGGTTGAGGGAATGGTGAGCCACATCGCCGACTACTCGGGCACTGGCGCTGGAAAGCGGAGTAGTAGATGACGGGTACGCCGGGGCCAACGCATGGTGTTCAGTCGGTGGCGCGGGCGTTCGAGATGCTCGAGCTCATGGCCGCCGCGGGTGGGACCCTCGGAATCGCTGCGCTAGCGGAATCGACCGATTTGCCGCCGCCCACCATTCACCGGCTGATCAGAACTCTCGTCGCTCTGGGCTACGTTCGACAGTTGCCCTCGCGGCGGTACACGCTCGGACCCAGACTCAGCCCACTGGGGGAGTGCGCTACCCGGCTAGTCGGTGCCTGGTCCCGCCCGTACCTTTCTGAGCTCGTCAAGGCCACCGGGGAGACGGCGAACATGGCGATTCTCGAAGCAAGCATGGTGGTCTATGTCGCTCAAGTGCCCTCCGACCACCCGATGCGAACGTTCACCGAAGTGGGCCAACGGGTGCACCCCCACTGCACCGGAGTCGGAAAGGCGCTGCTGACCCACCTCCCCGACGACGTCGTTCGCAGCATCCTCAATGGCATCGGAATGCCGGCCTACACGCCGAACACCCTGACCGACCCTGAGTCGCTGATTCACGACCTGGAACTGACCCGATACCGCGGTTATGGAGCAGATGAAGGCGAGCAGGAGGTTGGCTTGCGATGCTTCTCGGTTCCCGTCCCGAACGCACCGACGCCGACCGCGATCTCAGTCTCCGGACCGACCGCCCGGGTCACGCTGAAATCAGCGGAGCACGTCGTTCCACTCCTCAAGCGCGTCGCCAGCAAACTGTCGGTCGAACTCGCCAGCAAGGACCCGAGGACCAGCGGGCTGCGCCGCGCTTCTCGGACATCGGCGAGGGAACACGAGTCAACCAGGTGAGTAGTTCTCGGCGGCCCGCGCGCTCAAGCCGATATCCTACAAGCGGATCGCCTTCTTGTTCATGAACTCCTCGATCCCGAGCGGGCCGAGCTCCCGACCGATGCCGGAACGCTTGATCCCGCCGAACGGGAGGTCGGCCTGCGACCCGCCGGAGCTGTTCAGGTAGACCATGCCCGCCTCGATCTGCTCGGCGACGCGGCGTGCCCGGTCCCGGTCGGTGCCGAACACGCTCGCGCCCAACCCGAACGGCGTGTCGTTGGCGATCGCGATCGCCTCTTCCTCGGTCTCCGCGCGGAACACCAGCACCACCGGACCGAAGATCTCTTCCGTGTAAGCATCCATTTCTGGGGTCACGTCCGTCAGCACGGTGGCCTGCAGGTAGGCACCCGGCCCGTCGATCCGGTGCCCACCAGCACGCAGCGTCGCGCCCTGGCGGACGGCGTTATCGATTTGCCCCGCTACCTCGTCGGCCGCCGCCACGGAAGCCAGCGGTGGCAGCTTCGTAGCGGGGTCTGCCGGGTCCCCTGGCAGGTAGTACTCCGCCACATGTTTGGTCAACCGTTCCACGAAGTCGTCGTAGATGTCGGCCAGCACGATCATCCGCTTCGGTGCGTTGCAGGACTGGCCACAGTTGCGCATTCGGGCCGTTGCGGTGACCTTCACAGTCTCGTCCATGTCCACGGTGTCCAGCACGATCAGCGGGTCGGACCCGCCCAACTCCAGGACAGACTTCTTCAGGTTCTTGCCCGCCTCCGCGGCGACGGAGATGCCCGCCTGCTCGCTGCCGGTCAGCGACACCCCCTGAATGCGCGGGTCCGCGAGCATCCACGGGATCTGCGAGCTGGACGCGAAGACGTTCACATACGCGTCCTCGGGCACCCCAGCATCGTGCAGCACCTGCTCGAACGCAGCCGCCGACCGCGGGCAGATCGAGGCGTGCTTCAGCAGGATTGTGTTGCCGAGCACCAGGTTCGGCGCCACGAACCGGGCGACCTGGTAGCAAGGGAAGTTCCACGGCATGATGCCGATGAGCGCGCCGATCGGCCCCTTGGTGATGACCGCCTCACCGCCCTTGATCGCCAGCGGCTCGTCCGCCAGCAGCGCCGGACCGTTATCGGCGTAGTAGTTGAAGATGTCGACGACGACGCCGACCTCGCCGCGGCCCTCGTTGATCCGCTTGCCCATCTCCAGCGTCATGATCGCGGCCAGCTCGTCGGCCCGTTCGGCGAACAGCTCGGCTGCGCGCAACGCGATCTTCGCGCGCTCGGTGACCGGCCGACGCCGCCACGACGAGTACCCCCGGTAGACGCGGTCGATCGCGGCTCGGACATCCTCGTCGGTCGCGTTCTGGAACTCCTCGATCAGTTCGCCCGTCGCCGGGTTGTTGACTGCGTACATGGGTGCGGCCTCCATTCATGGGCGGAACTGCCCCTGGATCAACGATAGCATCATTGATGCATACTGTATGCGCAGGCGGCGCCGGGTTCGGTTTCTCGAAGGCCGGGGTCGCGGCAGGAGGGTGTCGAAGGTGTAGGGCGTTCGAGCGTGCTAGCCCAGGTGCGAGGTGTCGTTCACCAGCCGCACGCTCGCACCGCCGTCGGGGTAAAAGTCGCAGGTGCTCAGCGAGGCCAGGTCCAGGTGCAGCCGCCAGAGCAGCCCAGGCCCGGAGTCCAGCGCCATCCTCAGCAGGGTTTTGATCGGCGTCACGTGGCTGACGATCAGCACCGTGGCATCAGCATGCGTCCGCAACAACTCGTCACGGGCCCGCCGCACCCGTTGGTGCACGGCGTCGAAACTTTCCCCGCCTGGCGGGGCCACCGACGTGTCACCCAGCCACCGTGCGTGCAGCTGCGGGTCCTGGTCACGGGCCTCAGCAAAGGTCAACCCCTCCCACGCCCCGAAGTCGGTCTCGGTCAGCCCGTCGTGCACCTCGACGCCCAGCCCGAGGGCCTGCGCCGCGGCCTGCGCGGTGTGCCGGGCGCGCACCAGCGGGGAGCTCACCACCGCGGTGATCGCAGCACCGTCGGCGAGCCGTCGCGCCGCGGCGGCGGCCTGCTCGACACCCAGCGCGGTCAGCTCCGGATTGCCGCGCCCGGAGTAGCGCCGTTGCACCGACAGCTCGGTCTGCCCGTGCCGCAACAGCACCAGGCGGGTCGGGTCACCGGTGGGCGCGGTCCACCCCGGCGCAGTCACCGGAGTGGACCGCGTTGGCTTGAGTGTGATGCCCGCCGCCCGGTCCATCGCCTCGTTCGCCAACCGGTCCGCGTGCGCATTCTGCGCCCGGGGAATCCAGCTAAATCCCACCCGGGAGAAGCCGCGCACCAGCGCCGAGGCCTCCCGCGCCAACGGGATCATGTCGGGGTGCTTGACCTTCCACCGCCCGCTCATCTGCTCGACCACCAGCTTGGAGTCCATCCGCACGTCGACCTCGTCGGCCCCGAGTTCGGCGGCGGCCCGCAGCCCAGCGATGAGCCCGCCGTACTCGGCCACGTTGTTGGTGGCCCGGCCGATGCTCTCCCGACGCTCGGCCAGCACCGTGGCCCGGTCGGCGGCGAAGACCACCGCGCCGTATCCCGCGGGGCCCGGGTTGCCCCGGGAACCACCGTCGGCCTCGACCACTACCTTCATTGGCCGGACTGCGCGGTACGCACCAGACCGGACTGCGCGGTGCGCACCAGGACGGCCCCGCACTCGTCGCAGCGGACCAGCAGCTCCGGTGGTGCTGCCGCGATCTTCGCGATGACGTGGCGATCCAATTCGATCCGGCACGCACCGCAACGGCGCGCTTGCAGCAACGCAGCGCCGGCACCCCCTTTGGCCCGCTGCCGGTCGTAGATCGCGAGCACCTCGGCCGGGAACTGCCCCAGCATCCCCGCACGGTCGCTCTCGCAGCGGCCCTGAGCTCCGTCCAGGTCTGCCACGGCCTCGTCGCGGCGCCGGGCAGCGTCGACGAGCTCAGCCTCCACCTGGCTCAGCTGCGCCCCGGAGTGGTCGTGGTCGGCTGCGCAGGCTTCCCGCTGCTCCATCACCTCCAGGAGCTCGTCCTCCAGCACCCCCTGGCGGCGGGTCAGGGTCTGCAGCTCGTGTTGCAGGTCGGTCATCTGCTTCGCGTTGACGGTGCCCCCGGCGAGCAGGGCGCGGTCCTTCTCCTCCCGGGAGCGCACGTTGTCAACCTCGGTCTCCAACTTGCGGATGTCCCGGTCGAGGTCGGCCAGCTGCATCTGCACACCTACCGCGGCGTCCATCCGAGCCTGCCGCTGCGTCTGCAGACGTTCCACCTCCGTGGCCTCGGGCAAGGTCCGGCGGCGGTGCGCGGTGCGGGCCAGCTCGGCGTCGATCGCGGCGAGGTCGAGCAGTCGTTGCTGCACGGTGGGGTCGGCGTTCACTCGGGAGGCCTCCAGCTGGGCGTTCAGGGTGTGACGCCGGGCACCGCTGCACCGGCGCCCACAGTCCACGGGTCGGTGCGCAGCAGCGAGACGCGCGCCGTCACCGTACCGCCGAGGACGTCGTGCAGGATGTCGCGCGCTTGGGCGCACCAGGGCTGTTCGCTGGCCCAGTGCGCGACGTCGATCAACGCGGGTCCGCCGACCCGCAGGTGCTCATCGGCGGGGTGATGGCGTAAGTCGGCGGTGACGTAGGCATCCACATCGAGGCCGCGGACCACTCCCAGCAGCGAATCCCCTGCCCCGCCGCAGACCGCGACGGTGCGCACCACGGCATCGGGGTCACCGGCCGCCCGCACCCCCCACACCGTCGCCGGGAGGCCGGCCGCCACCCGGGAGGTGAACTCGCGCAAGGTTTCCGGCTGCGCCAGCTCCCCCACCCGGCCCAACCCCCGGTGTCCAGGGCGCCCGGCCACCTCCAGCACGTCATAGGCCACCTCCTCGTAGGGGTGGGCCACCAGCAGGGCCAACACCACGGCCGCCCGCCGGTCCCGGGGGGCCAGCACCTCCACCCGTTCCTCCTCGACGTGCTCTAACCGTCCCGGGTCGCCCACCGCGGGGTGCGCACCCGACCCGGGCAGGAACTGTCCCGTGCCTCGCACACTGAACGCCACCTGGGAGTAGTCACCATGGCGCCCAGCCCCGGCGGCGAACAGCGCCGAGCGCACCGCCTCCGCGGCCGGGCCGGCGGGGACCATGGTGACGACCTTGTCCCACGCCTGCTGCTCGGCCTGGACGGGCCCCAGCACGCGCAGCCCCAGGGCGTGAGCCAGTGCGTCGGAAACTCCCGGAGTGGCCCGATCGGCGTTGGTGTGCGCGGTGAACAGTGCGCACCCCCCGCGGATCAGGCGGTGCACCAGTGCGCCCTTCGCGGTGTCCGCACCCACCCCGTGCACCCCACGCAGCAGCAGCGGGTGATGCACCACCAGGGCCCGCACCCCGCGCTCGAGCGCCTCGGTCACCACCGCGTCGGTGGCGTCGACGGCGATGAGCACTGACTCGACCGCGCTGGCCGGGTCGCCGCACACCAGTCCCACCGCGTCCCAGCTCTCGGCGAGTTCGGGTGGGTAGGCCTGCTCCAGTGCCCGCACCACGTCGGCCAACGTCGTCCTCATGTAGGCCAGGCTGCCAGCAAGGCCTGCACGCTCCGGGCGTCGCGCACCGCCAACCGCAGATGATCCGGCCCCAGCCCCGGGAAGGTGTCGCACCGCCGCACGGCAATCCCGTTGCGCCGCAGTTGGTTTCGAACTCCTGGGCCGTCCCGCACCCGCACCAGGAGGAAGGGTGCGCGGGCCCCGGCCGGCACGGCAAGTGCCTGCTCCATGTGGGTGCGTTCCGCGGCGATCAGCAGCGCCTGCTGGCGTGACCAGGCCAACGCTGCCGGCTCGGAGCAGGCGTGGACTGCCTTGAGCTGCAGGGTTCCCAGCGGCCAGTGCGGGCGGCCGTGGGCCAGCCGGGCCAGCACGTCGGGGGCACCGAGTGCGTACCCGGCCCGCAGCCCGGCGAGCGCGAAGGTTTTGGTGAGGCTGCGCAGCACCAGCACGTCGGGCAGGTCGTGGCTGGCGAGGCTCTCCGGCTCGTCGACGACGGCGTCCATGAATGCCTCGTCGATCACCACCAGCCGGCCCGGTCGGCGCAACGCCTGCAGGGTGCTCGCCGGGTGCAGCACGGAGGTGGGGTTGGTGGGGTTGCCCAGCACCACCAGGTCCGCTTCGGCGGGGACCAGTGCCGGGTCCAGCTCGTAGGGCTCGGCCAGCACCACCCGGACCACCGGCACGCCCGCCTCCCGCAGCGCGAACTCCGGCTCGGTGAACGACGGGTGCACCACCGCCGCCAGGCAGGGTGCCAACCGGGGCAGCAAGGCGAATCCCTCGGCGGCCCCGGACAGCAGCAGCACCTGCTCGGGGTCGCGGCCGTGCCGGGCAGCGACGGCGGTGCGGGCTGCCACGTCGGCGGCGGCAGTGGGGTATCGGCCCAGCTCACCCAATGCGGCTACCAGCTCCGCCTGCAGCCAGGGCGGCGGAGCGCCGCCCCGCACGTTGACGGCGAAGTCCAGCAGCCCCGGTGCGGCATCGACGTCACCGTGGTGGCGTAACGGCTCAGCCACGCGGTCCACGACCGGGCAGCGTAGGCGCACAGCACGCCCCCGCCGTGGTGGCCTACCGTAGGTGGGGTGCGTCGGCTCAGTTTCCTGCTGCGACCGGGCTGGATCGTCCTTGCCCTGGTCGTGGTCGCGTTCGCCTACGTGTGCTTCACCCTGCTGGCGCCGTGGCAGCTGGGCAAGAACGCCGCCACCGCGCAACGGAACGCCCTGATCAGCAGCTCGTTCACGTCCCCACCCACTCCCCTGGCAGACCTGGTCCCCCCGGGCCAAGGGCCGGGCAAGGCGACGGAATGGCGGCTGGTCACTGTCAGCGGGACATACCAACCCCAAGGTGAGGTGCTGGCCCGGCTGCGCAGTGTGGACGGCAAAGCCGCCTACGAGGTGCTGACGCCGTTGCGGACCGATGCGGGCGCCATCGTGCTGGTGGACCGGGGTTACGTCCGACCGGTGGTGGGTACCGACGCGCCTACCGTGCAGGCGGCCCCGGCCGGTCCGGTGGTGCTGCAGGCCAGGGTGCGCCGCGACGAGATCGACGGCCAGGGTCGGCCGAGCCTGCAGGTCAACGGTGCCCCGCAGGTGTACGCGATCAACGCGGCCACCGTCGGCGCTGCGACCGGCACCGCGCTGTCGCCCGGGTACCTCCAATTGGTGGCGGACCAGCCTGGCGGACTCGGGGTGTTGCCGCTGCCGCAGATGGACGGGGGGCCGTTCTTGTCCTACGGGTTGCAGTGGCTGGCTTTCGGCGTGATGGCGCCGCTGGGTCTGGCCTACTTCATCCGCGCCGAGCTACGCGAGCGCAAGGCCACCCCGCAGGGTCCGCCCGCGCAGCCAACGGAGCTTGTGGGCGCAACCTCTCCGACGGCGCCGCCGAACCCCGACCAGATCCCGGATCGTTACGGAAAGCGCCGCTGAGGTAGCCGCCGCAGCCCACTGCACCGCGCGGGACAGCCGCACCGCTCGGTGCAGGTCGGCGACGGTGGGCGGGGCACCAGCGCCCAGGTATGGACGTTGCTCGACCCGGTGCGGATAGACCGTCCGACCGCCCAGCTGCACGCCCAGCGCACCGGCCGCCGCGGCCTCCACCACCCCAGCGTTGGGGCTCGGGTGCCCAGCGGCGTCCCCGCGCCAGGTGCGCACCGCAGCCTGGGCGCTGCCGCCGACGACCGGCGCGCAGACGGCGGTGAGCAGCCCGCAGACCCGGGCTGGGACCAGGTTCGCCACGTCGTCCAGGCGGGCGGCGGCCCAACCGAACCGGGTGTATCGGGCGTTGCGGTAGCCGATCATGGCATCCAGGGTGTTCACCGCACGGTAGGCCAACAGGCCCGGGACCCCGGCGACAGCGCCCCACAGCAACGGTGCCACCACCGCGTCGGAGGTGTTCTCGGCCACCGACTCCACCGCTGCCCGCGCCAGCCCCGCCGCGTCCAACGCCGACGGGTCGCGCCCGCACAACGAGGGCAGGCGGCGGCGGGCAGCGGGGAGGTCCCCCGCCGCGAGCTCGGTCGCCAGCTGGGCGCCCTCGTCGAGCAGTGACGTGCCGCCGAGCACCGCCCAGGTGGCCAACGCGGTGCACGCGGTGCTGCGGCGGGGGGCCAGCGCACCCAGCCCCACGGCCCCGCCCACCAGCACCAGAACGTGCGCCAGCCCCGCAGCCCGGCTGTCCCGGTATGTGCGGCGTTCGAGTCCGGTGGCCAGCGCACCAAATCCGGCCACCGGGTGGAATCGGCGCGGATCACCCCACACCCGGTCGGCGGCGACGCCAAGCAGCAGTCCGACAGCCCGGCTCACGACCCGGTCGGGGCCGGGTTCGAGGTCGGGGCGAGCAGGGCGCTGAGGCCACCCAGGGCCACCAGCACACATCCGAGCACCCCGGTCTGCATACCGGCGCCAATGCCGAGGGTGCGGCCCGGCCCGGCCTCGGCACCCAGGATCTGCACCACCGCGGTGACGGCCAACCCGATCCCCAACAGGCCACCGGCGGCAGTGACACAGAGCAACACCCACCGCGGGCCGATCACCAACGCCAACCCGGCGGCCAGCCCCCCGAACACGGCGGCGGCGAACCCGGCGCTCAGCACGGCACCGGCCCACGCGACGTCACCCAGGACGGGTAGTCGCGGCTGCAGGGCAGCCACCACGATCACCGTCGCCCCGGTTACCGCAACCAGAAGTCCAACGCCGCCCGCCGTGGTCTGGGCGCGGCCAAGCCAGCGCTCGCGCAGCACTGTTCCGGTCACCGTCACCCTTCTGCGGGTACGGCGGGCACGCACCAGCGGCCGCCGTCGTCGAACAGGTTACCGGCCTGCCTGACCGCCGCCGAGCGCCCGAGCCAGACACGTCACGCTTTGGTCTGCATGGTGGATCGGGCCGCGTTCGCTTGCTGGTCGGCCTTGGGGTCCCTGTCCTGCTTTTTGGCGCGCACGCCTGCCTCAATCCGATCACCGAGATCAGAGTCCACTTTGGACCAATACTCGAAGGCTCGGCTCAGGACGAGTTCGCTGACGCCGTTGAGCAGGTGTCCGACGACGTTGTCGACAAGACGACTACGGGCGGCGTCGTCGAGCACCTCGCGGACTAGCGTGCCGGGCTGGCTCCAATCGTCGTCGGCCGGGCGAGGTGTGTACGCGGCACGCACCATCTCGCCGTCGGAGTACCAGCGGCCGCCGTCGTCGGTCAGCTCAGGCTCGGCCTTGGGGCCGCCGTAGGAGTTCGGTGCATAGACCGGGTCGGTGACGTTGTGGATCCGCATCGCCCCGTCCTTGGAGTAGCTGTTGACGGGCACCCGCGGCGTGTTCACCGGGATCTGCCGGTAGTTGGTGCCCAACCGAGCGCGGTGCGCATCGGAGTAGCTGAACCCGCGAGCGAGCAGCATCTTGTCCGGTGACAAGCCCGTGCCCGCCACCAGATTGTTTGGCTCGAAGGCGGCCTGCTCCATCTCGGTGTGGTAGTCGGTCACGTTGCGGTTCAGCGTCATTCGCCCGACCTCCTGCAACGGGTAGTCGCCGTGCGGCCAGACCTTAGTGAGGTCGAACGGGTTAAACCGGTAGGTCTTGGCGTCCTCGAACGGCATGATCTGCATGAGCAACGTCCAGCTGGGGAACTGCCCGGCTTCGATATGCTCGTACAGGTCGCGCTGGTGGTAATCGGTGTCGACCGAGGCCATCTGGTCGCCCTCGTCCTGGGTGAAGAATTCAATGCCCTGATCGGTCTTGAAGTGGTACTTCACCCAGAACCGCTCGCCGCCGGCATTGACCCACAGGTAGGTGTGACTGGAGTAGCCGTTCATATGCCGCCACGTCCGCGGGATGCCGCGGTCACCCATCAGCCACGTGACCTGGTGCGCCGACTCGGGGGAGAGCGTCCAGAAGTCCCACTGCATATCGTGATCGCGCAAGTTGTTCGCCGCGCGCCGTTTCTGCGAGCGAATGAAATGCTGGAACTTCAATGGGTCCTTGATGAAGAACACTGGAGTATTGTTGCCGACGATGTCGAGATTGCCCTCGCTCGTGTAGAACTTCACGGCGAAACCCCGCGGGTCACGCCAGGTGTCCGGGCTACCCCGCTCGCCGGCGACGGTCGAGAATCGGGCGATCACCTCGGTTTCGGTACCGGGCTGGAATACCGCCGCCCGGGTGTAGCGGCTGACGTCACCCGTCGTCTGGAACGTGCCGAATGCGCCACCGCCCTTCGCGTGGGGCTGGCGCTCCGGGATGCGCTCCCGGTTGAACATCGCCATCTGCTCGATCAAATAGTGATCGTTCAGCAGCAAAGGACCATCCGGCCCGACCGACAGGGAGTGCTCGTCACTTGCCACGGGTACGCCGGCGTCGGTGGTGGTGGGCCGAGAGTCATTTTCAGTCATGTTGCACTCCTCATTCTATTCGTCGGTGCGGGTTCCGATGTTTGCATCGTCGGGTCCGGCGCCACCACCACGAGGCCGCTACGAGTAGCTGCTCTGATCCTTGACGTTGCTGGCGGCGTCCTTGGCTTCGCCTTGCACGCCCTGCGCGGCCGAGGTGCTTTCATCCTTGACCGTCGTCGCGGCGTCGTTGGCGGTGGACTTTACGGCCGCGACCGCTTCTTGGGCGGGCTCGCGGAGCTGCTCGGCGGTGTCCTGTGCCACGCTCTTCGCCTGCTCCAGCAGCGGCTCGGCCTGCGCTTTGAGGCGAGTCGCGGCCTGCTGCTCCTTGGCCGAGGCCGGGAACAGCGACGACATCAGGAGACCGGCGCCGAAGGCCACGATGCCGGCCGCCAACGGGTTGCCCTGGGTTTGGCTGCGTACCTTGCCCGGGGCCGCTGTTGCAGCATCCCCCACCGAGGACACCGCCGATTTTCCGGAATCGGTCGCGTCCTGAGCCGAGCCCATCACCCGCTCCTTCAAGCCGGTGGCAGCGCCGGTCACCTTGCTCACCTGACGGTGCACCTGGGTCTTGGGGTTGGCCTCATAGGCCAGCGCGTCCACATTTCCGCTGAGGCTGGCCCGGGTGCGCTCAATCTCCGCGCGGATCACGGCTGGGTCTTGGCTACTGGTCATCGTGCATTCTCCTGGTCTGGGGTGAGCGCGTTCGGGATTCGCTTGACGGTCTCGGTGGTCTGCGGCAGGCCCTTGACGGCTTTGAGCCGCGCGCGACCCTGGCTGGCGAGCACAGCGCCGATGACACCCCACACGAGGGCGACGATCAGCGCGGACCACCCGCGGCCGATGGCCTCACCGAGGGTCCACCAGGCAGCCATCGACACAAACATGAGCAGGAAGAAGCCAGCGAGCGCGGCGCCGGCGAGCATGCCGGCGCCCGCCCCTGCCCGGGTAGCGCTTTGCGTTGCTTCGGCCTTGGCCAGCGCGAGTTCCTGGCGGATTAGCTCAGACAGGTCCCTGCTGACATCGGCGAACAACTCGCCTATCGATGGCGAGCCGGGCGGCTGGCTCGTCGGCAGGTCGGCGGGGTGGCTCACGACTGCGGGTTCAGGCCGGGGGCGGGCCGGTGGGCCTGCGCGGGGCCGGTGGGCGGCAGCGGGTCGTACTGGCCCGGCTGGTACGGGCCGACCGCGGGGACGTACCCAACCGGGTCCTGCTCCTGCGTGGCAGGATAGACCGGGGTTGCCGGTGCGTACGGCTCAGTGACCGGCATGCGGGGGGCGCTCGGTGCGCTACCCGCGGTCGCAGAGTCGTCGTTGCTGGCCGATCGAAGTCCCCGGGCGAAGCGCCCTGCCAACAATCCGGCACCAGCGGCCAACGCCAGGAATGCGCCCGGTCGCTGCCGGGCAAACCGACTGGCCTCCTCCAGCACGTGGCCGGGCTCGCGGTCCTCCAGCCACCCGGCGATGGCCTCGGCCCGCTGTGATGCCTGCCGGGCAAGGTCGGTGGCCATTCCTGGCTGCTCCGACTTCGCAGCCATGGAGCCGAGTTCCTCGCTGAGCGAGCGCAACCCGCCAGCCACCCGCTGCTGCTGGGTGGAGGCCTGCTCGGTGAGTTCACTGCGGGTCTGCTCGAGCAGCGCCTTGGCTTGTTGCGTGGTCTCCTGCTTCACCACGCCGGCTTGCTCGCCGGCCACGCCGGCAACGTGCTTGCCGGCGTCGGTCGCGGTGCTTGCTACGGAGCCAGCCTCATCCTTGGCGACCTGAGCCGCGGAGGGCTGGCCGGCGCCGATGGTCGGGGGAGTCGATCCAAACTGGGTCATGGGTGTCCCGTCTCTGCGATGGTCAGATTCGGAGTGCACATGGCTGGACACATCCAGTGTCGCGACGCTACGCAGCCGATCGACCGCAAGCAGAACGAAGCGATTGAGGGCTTCAACCGTCTGGCGCGCAGGGCGGCACCGAGTCCGCCATGGCCCGCAGTCGACACCGACAAGTCACCGCAAAAGAACCGGCTGTCGAGGGCCACTTGCGAGGACGGTAACCGGCTGATGCCATCGACACTGGGCAAGGACCCCGCGATTCCCAACTGGTGTATTCCGGTGCCACACGATCCCTGTCGGTGTGCGACCACTGCGACAACATGACTCCACTGTGGATGGACGAGGCAACCTAAGCCGAGCGAGGTCGGCGCGCCATAGGTTTATGTAGCGCCACAGTGATTTTCACGCCGCGCGCGGGATGCGGAGGGTGACCGGCGGTTGTGCAAGCGCGCCGTTCGGCTGCGTTTCGGGTGTGGGGGCAGGTTGGGTTGTTCTGCCCAGTCGGGCTCAAGTGGTGCACGATCACCCGGCGGGGTCAGTGTCTTCGACGGGGTGACCTGCTCAGCGAACCCCGAATTTCCCTAGCGAGTGGGAGCGACAGGCGTGACGGATGAGGGACGGATGACGGGCCGGGGCGGACGACCCGTCGGGTTGTCGACGTGAGCGACCCAGGCGGGACCTACGTGGGCGTGGGGATGCGGGTGGGTGCCCGGTACCGGCTCGAGGAGATGATCGGTGGCGGTGCGATGGGCACCGTGTGGCGTGCCACCGACGAGGTTCTCAAGCGTGAGGTCGCCGTCAAGCAGATCTTGCCGACGCCCGGTGCCACTGAGGAGCACATCGCCGCCCAGCGTGAGCGCGCCCTGCGCGAGGGGCGTATCGCTGCCCGGCTGCGCAACGTGCACGCCATCGCCATGTACGACGTGGCGATGGAGGCCGGCGAACCGTGGCTGGTCATGGAGTACCTGCCCTCCACCGACCTGGGCGCGCTGATTGCCGCCGAGTTGGTCCTGCCCGTCACCCAGGTCGCCCAGATCGGCGCCCAGGTGGCCGACGCCATGGTCGACGTCCACGCCGCCGGGATTCTGCACCGCGACATCAAACCCGCGAACGTATTGATCGGTGAGGGCGGCGACAGCGACGGCATCGTGAAGATCACCGATTTCGGCATCTCGCACGTCGACGACGACGCAGGCCTGACCGAGGCGGGCACGCTCTCCGGGACCCCGGCCTACTTCGCCCCCGAGGTTGCCCGCGGAGCACCCTCGACAGCCGCCAGCGACGTGTTCTCCCTCGGCGCCACCCTGTTTGCCTGCCTGGAAGGGGTCCCCCCGTTCGGTCGGGACGACGACCAGTACCTGATGCTGCGACGGGTCGCCGGGGGCGTCATCAACCCGCTGACCCGCGCAGGAGCCGCTGAGCCGGTGCTGAGCAGCATGCTCGCCGCAGACCCCGCGGACCGACCCACAATGACCCAGGTGCGCGACGAGCTGGCCGAGGTCGCCGCCGGTCGTAGGACCGCGCTACCGGAAGTGCTCGCCGCCCGCACAAGACTGACACCCCTGTCCCGCGTTGCTGCGGGACTCGGCGCCGCCGCGGTTGTCGGGGCCGCTCTCGGAGCCGCCTCAACGATGGTCACCGGTGGCAGCACCGGAACCGGCGCGGGAGCAGCGGGAGCCGCAGGTGGCGCGGCGGGAACAGCAGGTGGCGCGGCGGGAGCAGCGGGGGCGGCGGGAGCCGCAGGTGGCGCGGCGGGAACAGCAGGTGGCGCGGCGGGAACAGCAGGGGCGGCGGCAGCTGGCAGCGGCACCGGAGCAGTGCCCGGTATTGTTGGCGCAACGGGTGCAGGGGCTGGGCCGGTCGGGGCAGCGGGGGTGGCGTCTCCGGGTGCCGCCACCGGTGCCCTCACGACCACTACGGTGGCCAAAGTCGGCGGATTCGGTGCACTGCTCACCAAGCCGGTGCTCATCGCGGCGAGTGTTGGTGCGGTTGTCCTGGCCGGTGGGGGTGCCGCGGTCGTATTAGGGGGGTCGGGGTCCTCGACCACGGCGCCGGCAGCCGCTGGCCCGAGCAGCTCCTCGCCATTGGCCCCGACAACGTCGGCCATCCTCACGGCGGGCGACGCGGAACAGGCGGTGCGGGCACTGCTCGTTCGCCTACCCACCGACCCCACCGGAGCCCTCGCGACAGCCGGACCTGCTCTGCAGGGGGTCAGGCTCGCCACGGTCACGGCTTACTTCACGAAGGTCACCTCGCTGCAGGTAGGCACCCTCTCAGCGCAGGACGGCGGCACCGTCACCGCTGAGCTCCTGGTAACCCTGGCTGACGGAAGCACCACGTCCCAGCAGGTGATGTTCATGGTGAGTGCCCCCATCACCCCATCCACGGGGCAATCAACGACCGCCGCGTCCACCGCTGCGACCCCGCCTCCAGCCGCGGCGGGCACCGCCCCCGCGCAGACGAACACCAGCGCACCGTCCGGCGCCTCCGGCCCCGCCGCACCCTTGGTAGTGGACTCCCCGCAGCTCGCGGCCCTCCTCCTCGCCGGACCCCCCAAGACGTCGCGACCCACCTTGACCACGACAACACCGGCGTCGACTTCGGGCCCGCAGACGGGCCCATCAACTCCCGGACCCCCCGGCACCACCACCGTCACCAGCTCGCCAAGCACGACCCCGGGGCTCACGCGAACGACGATCCCCAGCTCTACCCCAGCACCACCCACCCTCACCACGACACCGACACCGACACCGACACCGACACCCTGAGCGTGGCCACCCGCGTCGGGTCGATCAAGGGACCCAGGCGTCATCGCGCGAAGCACGCGTCCCGCCCGGGTGGCCTGCAGCCCTTGCTCGAGGCCCACCAAGACGGTAACGGGGGATGTGCAGAACTGGTGACCGAAACCAGCGTGTCGTCCACCGGCGATTCGATGGATCGTTGCCGTGCTCTCATCGGCGCTGTCGAGCGGGGTGCGTGTCCGGCGGCTAACCCACAACGTGGCCTCCCACGTCGGCACCCACAGGACGTCCCCCGCCGAGCGGGTTCCCTGGAGCGCCGAGCAGTCGGTCGGGTTCCTCGAGGAGACGATGGGCGATCGGCTCAACGAAATGTTCGAGGTGATCATCGGCACCGGATTGCGGCCGGGCGAAGCACTGGCCCTGCGGTGGCGCGACGTCAACGTCGACCATCACGTGCTCCGCGTGCGCCAGTCGGTCACCGAGGTCAACGGGAAGCTGGTGTTCGGCCCGCCCAAGACACCAGGGTCGGCCGCCGGGGTGGGCTGCCCTCACGAGTAACTGCCGCGCTCGGTCGCGCGCCAGCAGCTCGAACGACAGGAGTGGGCGGAGGATTACACCGACCTCGTGTTCGCCCGGGAAAGCGGCGAACCGCTGCGGCCCCGCTGGGTGTTGCTACGTTTCCACCAGTTCAGCGATGCGGCTGGGCTACCGCGAGCCCGCTTGCACGATCTCAAGCACCTTGCCGCGACCCTGATGCTCGGCGCCGTGCCGCCCGACCCTGCTCCACCGCGGGCTGCACCTCGATGAGGTCCCGCGGGACCAGGTGGTGCCGGCGGGCCAGCAGCTGGACCGGACCCGGGGCCACCGGGCGGCCCTTGAACTGGGGCAGCACCCGATCCACAGCGAGAGCCAGCAGCGGCAGGCCCAGCACCAGCACTGCGATCACCCCGAGTAGCACCTCGGTCACCCCTGCCCCGACGCCGTTGCGTGACGCATCCCCCACGCGATAATGACATCCTCATCCTCATCCTCATCCTCATCCTCATTCTCATCCTCACCCCCACGCCCTTGCCAATGACGCTTTTCCGCAAGGTGTTCACATGCAGTGGCGGCATACCGGCACACTGCGGCGTGACTACGACATCACGGTCATGGCGACGGTGATTGCGGGTTGTGGCTGCTGCTGCAGGTCAGGCCCGCCCCTGGCTTGTCCGCGAGCGCATCACCTCACGGAAGGTGCCCGTCGTGATGAATCAGTCGGCGGCGGGGCGGGTGAGCTGGTGGATGCAGGTGCTGGCTGTCTGCTGGTAGCCGAGTGCTTCGTACAGCCGCGCAGCCCCGGAGGGGTTGGCGGAGTCGACACTGAGCCCGGCTGCGTCCAGCCCGGCGCCGTGGAATCGGCGCATCGAGGCGGCCAGCAGGCCGGTGGCGATACCGCGGCCTCGGTGGCCGGCCCGGACGGCGAGCCGGTCGGTGTAGCCCTCGGTGTGCCCCTGTGGTGCCCAGTCCTGCTGGTAGGCGACATTGACCGCGACCCCGACCACGTCACCGGTGGTGCCGTCGACGGCGAGGACCGACCACGCCGGGCGGAAGGTGTGCGAGGCGAGCTGTTCCTGCCACATCTGCGGGGTGGCGTCGACGTGTCCCCAGCTCCCGCGGAAGGCGCTGTTCAACAGCGCGTGCACCTCATCCGCACGCTGGGAGTCCCAGTCGCACAGCCTGATCCCCTCCACGGCGGGGACCTGCACCGGTGTGCTCAGCCGCTGGGACATCTCGAAGAAAAAGCGCTCGGCGGATAGGCCGTGGCGGACGGCGAGATCCCGCACGTCGGTCTGAGCGGTGGGGGCGAGCAGGCGCATGACCAGTGGCCCGTGACCGGGTTCCCGGCTCTGGTGATCCCAGTCGCTGCCGTGCGCTAGCTCCCACCGCAGCACGGCCCGCCCGATGCGCTCCCCACGCCGGCGCGGGTGGACCGCACCCCCGAGGTAGACCCCCCGCTTCTCGGTGACCGCACGGTTGCAGCCCGCCCATGCGGTCGCCACGACGGCGCCCCCGGCTTCAACACCGACCAGCGTGTCTTGCGCGGGCACCGACCGTGGGGAGTCGAAGAACTCCTGCAGCTCAGGCAGCAACGTCCGCTCCGGGTTGCCGTCGAAGCTCTCACACACCTCGTAGAACGCGGCGATCTCCGGCAGCTCCTCGCGGGCGAAAGGCCGCCACCACAGCCCCGGCAGCGCGTCAAGGGCGGCACGGGCCTCGGCCACACCCAGCAGCTGGCTCATGCAGGCATCCTCGGTGGCCCCGGCGGAGACGCGCAAACCAATATCGCCGGGCGTCACAGGACCTACTCAGCACCGAACCTTCCAAACAGAACAAGGCCCGGTAAGCCCCATGAGGCTCCAACCGACCCGCTAAAGCCTGGCTGGGGGCGCGGACAGCGGTCAGAGCGGATCGGCGGGGACCGCGAGAACGTAGGAGCGGTCGATGTAGACGCGGCGGTGGGCCGCGCGCATCTCGGCCTCCCGCTCGATCGGAGCGTGCAGGAATACGCCGACCAAGTCCGTACCGGTATGGCCCAGGACCAGGGGCGCGAGCCCCGCGGGAAGGTCGTCTCGGTAGAAGCTCCCGTACACGTGCAAGTACCGGAACGTCTCCTCGAACCCGCGCGCCTCGTACCAGCGGAGAGTCGAGGGATCCTCCCGAGTCCACGCCGTCAACGTCTGCACACCCAGGCTGGTGCACGCCCGCAGCGCCGCACTCAACAGGGCGGTTCCGATCCCGGTGCTCTGGTGATCGGGGTGAACAGCCACGTTCTCCAACGTCGCCTCCACCCCGTCCACCGTGACGTCCAGCAGGCCCCGAACCTCGGCGGTCCCGTCGCCGACCAGCCCCACCGCCACCAGTTGGACAGGCGCATCACGGTCGGGCTTCTCCGTCACCACGTCGTCGAAGAAGCCCGTGTGCAGAAACGACAACACCCGACACCTCAACCACGACTCCTCATCGGAGGGGACGAACGGCCGGATCACCACGTCGCGCTGCACCAGCACACCGTGCAGCACAGCAGCCGTCACCGCACCAGAGTTACCGCCATGCAGCCATGTGACGTTGCAAAACCGTCCAAAACGAAGACCCGCTGCCGACGTCGGGCAGGGTGTCGTCCCCGGGGTTGCCTGACTTCGCTGCGACACCGGTTGAGTTCGAAGCTCTACTGGTCACCGAGCGCGCGTACTGACCAGCACATCGATGACGGTCAGCCGTCCACCCCGAAAACGTTGCCCCACGGGTCCAGCAGCTGGCAGATGCTCCGACCGTCAGCGACGACCAGCGGGCCACGATGCACGCTCGCGCCCAAGCCCACCAACCGATCGAGGTCCGACCCCATGTCCGCGGACTGCCAGTAGACGACCGTGCTGGCGCCCTGCGGATTTTTCACCCCGTCCGCAGGATGAAACACGAGCTCGACTGCACCGACGTCGACGATCGCCGCGCCGCCTGGCATCAGGTCGACGGCGCCCCAGCCCAGGGCTTCGGCGTACCACCGGGCCATCTCGGCGGGCCGCTCCGCGAAGACAATGACCGCCCGAACAGATCGCATCCAGCGACAGTAGAACCAGAGCGGAGAGCGAGGGGTTCGTTGCCGTCACCTGCGCCGCGTCTCAGCACACACTCGACTGCGTCGGTCTCTACATCGCCGACGGAAGCCCTGGCCCGCCGCTGAAGATCGCGAGCGCTAACTTGCAGGGCGCTCGGCGTTTGATGCGGGTACGGGCGTGTCGTTGCGTTGGCGGTGCGGCCGGATGATCTGCAGGGGTTGTCGTCGTGGGTGCGGCCGTCGTCGGTCCGGGCGGGGTTGGCGCAGCTGGCGAGGATCGTGCAGCGCGCCGTCTCCACGCCCAGGTCGATCAACCGGAGGTCGGAAGTACGTGCGCACCATCTGTCTCGTTGCCCATCCTGAGGCCGAGCATCACATCCTGGGTCTCGTCGGTGGTTGGTACGCCTCGCACTCACCTCTGCCGGCGAGCCTGACGCGCAGCGCATCGCCAGGCTGCGGGCCAGTATTCCCCAGGGGAAACGGGTCGCGGTTCATTCGTCAGACCTGATTCGGACCTGGCGCACCGCCGAGGTGATCGGCGAGGCGCTGGACGTTGTGCCCCGCGCCGATCGTCAGCTGCGAGAAAAATCCTACGGCCAGGCGGTAGGTCCCAGGAATGGCTCATTCGACGTTTGTTCCCCCACCCGCTCTCGGGGACAGGCTAGGACACACCGCCGGGGTGCCAGGGGTTGGAGCTCAACTCATGGGTCATAGCTCGGGTCGGCACGTCCGCGGCGACCGCCCGGCCAGCGGCGTACCGCAGAGTCCAGGTCAGTCAGGGGGTCGGGCTGCGACGACGCTGCCTGCTTCGTCGTCCCGCGGGGCAGCTCGCGCACGGCCCGGGACGCGAGGGGGGCCGCGGCGGCGGCCGCGTAGAGGACACCAGCGCCGAGGGCCACTGGCCTCGCGCCGAGGGTGTCCGCCAGGGGCCCGACGGCGAGCTGGCTCAGCGGGATCACCGCGTAGGACAGCAGGTCGTCGTAGGACGAGACCCGGGCCAGGACGGCCCGCGGGACGTGCTCACCCAGCGTGGTGTCCCACGCCGTGGCCGTGACGGAGCTACCCAGGCCCGCGAGCACGGCAGCACCGACGAGCCACCCCGCACCGGCGTCGAGGCCGAGCGCGAGCAGCGGGACCGCGCCGACCACGCTCGCGAGCTGACCCAGGCGCAACAGGCGGGGCGCCCGCACCCCGTACATGAGCACGCTGGCCACAAACATCCCCACTCCACGCGTGCTGAGCACCACACCCCACGTCACCGGGGAGGTCAGCACCGGCCCGAGGACAAGCCACGGACCGGCGTTGGCCAGGTTCACCAGCGCGAACGCGACCGTGACGGTCCACAGCCACCGGGTGCCGCGGAACGCGGTCCACCCCTGCGCGAGATCGTGCAGCACGCCCGCCGGAGCCGGTGGGGTGCTGCGGGGCAGGCGCACGCGGAGGAGGCAGGCGGCGGCGAGGAGGTAGCTGACGGCGTCGACGGCGATGGCGGTGCCGCTGCCGGTGGTGACGACGAGCAGCCCCGCGACGGTGGGTCCGAGGATCTTGGTGGCGTTGCGGGTAGTGGCGAGACGGGCGTTGGCCCGCTGCAGCTCCTCGGGTGGGACCAATCGGGGCACGACCCCACGAAGCGCCGGTGTGGTGAACGCGGCGAGCACCCCGTTGGCCAGCTCCAGGGACGCGACGACGAGCAGGCTGTAGCGGCCGGTGAGCAGGACCACCGCGACGGTGCCCTGGGTGAGACCGGACCCGAGGTTGGCCACCACGATCACGGTGCGCGGCGGGAACCGGTCGGAGATCGCACCGCCGACGAGCAAGAACCCCAGCAGCGGCACCATGTGCGCGGCCGCGACCACCCCGAGGTCGCTGGCTCGACCGGAGGCGTCGAGCACCGCGAAGGCCAACGCCACCGGGGCCAACGAGCTGCCCAGCAGCGACACCGCACGGCCTGTCAGGAACCAGCGGAACGCTCTCTCCCGCAGCGGTCCTTCCACGGGCTCCATGCTGGGGCGCCCCGCGGCGCTGCGGTAGGTTTTCGGCAGGAGGCGAAAATGACGGTGCTCCGGCTCAGCGCGCAGGCCCTGGCCCGCTCACGCTTCGCCCTGTCCCCCCTGGCCGAGACCCTCGGCGCGATGCGGGTACTCCTCGACCCGTGCACGGACCCCTGGGTGCTGGCTTGGCACACCGAGCACGCACCGACCTTCCGGGCCGCGCTGGACGCCGACCCGTTCGCCCACGGGCTCCTGGGCCTGGCGTTCGCCGGGAAGTGGCTACCCAGCCTGGTCGTGCACCCACCAGAGGGCGGGATGACCACCACCCTCGCCAGCGAGCTGCAGACCCTGGCGGCCACCCCCGACGAGGCTGTGCTCCTCGACCTCCGGGACACCGCCCGACGCACCAGAGCCGGTGACGACCTCGCCTGGCTCGACGGGCACGGCTGGGCCCCCCGGGTCGCGGATCTGCTGCAGCAGGTGTGGACGCGTCACGTGCAGCCGGACTGGCCCCGGCGCCGGGCCCTGCTCGAGCGCGACGTCACCCACCGGGCGGGACTGCTGGCCGCCCACGGGTGGCCCCGCGCGCTCGAGCGGATGAGCCGACGCAGCGCCTGGGTCGGCACCGACACCATCCGGTTCAGCGACCAATCCGGGCCCGACCGCGTCGTCGGCCCCGACGGCATGCTCTTCATCCCCGTCAGCACGTTCAGCGGCACCTGGCTGTGCGAAGGACCCGGACAACCCCACGCGCTCGTCTACCCCGCCCGCGGTGCCGCCACGACCGAGCCGCCGGCCGGAGACGGGGCCCTGGACCGATTGGTCGGAGGGGGGCGGGCACGGCTGCTGCGCGAGCTCGACCGACCCGCCACCCCCACCGAGCTCGCAGCGGCACTGGCGGTCTCCCTGGGAACAGTGGGCGGGCACCTGGGCGTGCTCCGGGACGCTGGCCTCGTCGCGGGTACCCGCTCGTCCCGACGGGTCATTTACCGCCGCACCGAGCTCGGCGACCAGCTCGTCACCCGGGCGCCGCGACACCACCGACCTCAGCGGCGGACTCCCACCGTCTTCGACACTGCTCGGTGACGGCGGGGTGCCGCTCGCTCCGGTGTCCACGTCGCTGCGCCACTCGCGAGTAGGCATCACCGCCAGCCGCTCCGAATACCTCGCAACGGACACAGGTTGCGTCATTCTCCACGCGACCACAGCGACCACGGTGCGACCATACGAGCCTCCGAGCCCCGCGCCCAAGGACCCCGTCGAGAGCATCTGAGCTGGTCAGGAGGGTGGGCGCGGCGGGGTTCGAACCTGCGACCGCCTGTGTGTAAGACAGGTGCTCTACCGCTGAGCTACGCGCCCGGACGTGCAGTCAGTCAGACGTGCAACCGATTAGGCCGCCAGGGCGATCAACGCCTTGTCCCAGGCGGTTTGGTCCCGTGCCTCGCCGGGGCCGTTCATCTCCGCGAACGCGATGATGCCCTCGGTGTCGATGACGAAGGTGCCGCGGTTGGCGAACCCGGTGGCCTCGTTGAACACCCCGTAAGCCTGCGCGACCGCGCCATGCGGCCAGAAGTCGGCCAGCAACGGGAAGGTGTAGCCCTGTTCGGCGGCCCACACCTTGTGGGTGGGCGAGGCGCACACCGAGACGGCCAGGATCTCGGTGGTTTCGTTCTGGAACTTCGGCAACTCGTCGCGCACCTGGCACAGCTCGCCCTGGCACGTGCCGGTGAAGGCCAGCGGGTAGAAGACCAACAGCACGTTCTTCACCCCACGGAAGGACGCCAGCGACACGTCCTGGTTGTTCTGGTCCTTGAGGGTGAACTCCGGTGCGGTGACACCAACGTCGAGCGGCATGAACAGTCCTCCTGATCCATCGACGCGCGATACGCCGACGCGAAGCAGACTAGCGTCAGCGCTTGCCGCGTGCCTTCGGCTGGACCAGCCGGTTCGCTGTCCAATCCCCCAGGTTCATGGTCAGGGTCTGGGTGAGACCGGCCGTCGGGGCGGCTTCGGCGACCTCGCTCGGCTCGACGTGCCCGCGCTTGCCCGTCTTCGGGCTCAGCACCCAGACCGAACCGTCCTCGGCCAACGGGCTGATCGCGTCCATCAGGGCGTCGACCAGATCACCGTCCCCGTCGCGCCACCACAACAGCACCACGTCGATGACCTCGTCGGAGTCCTCCTCGACCAGCTCACCCCCACAGTGCTGCTCGACGGTCGCGCGCAGGTCGTCGTCGACGTCCTCGTCCCAACCGAGTTCCTGCACGACCATCCCGTGCGCGATACCGAGCCTCTCGGCGTCGTTCCGGGAATCCCCCGCGGCGACCACGGTGCGGTCCTCCTTTACGTCCTCGACATCGTCCAGCTCGGCGGGTCACCGAGCGGCCGTGGTGTCGACCTCCAGGAGAGCGAACAGGCTGGACGCGACCTGCGCAAGCCAGCGCCCCCGCCCGCCGGCAACCAGCGCCGCCTGGCAACAGCATCTGGCCACGCTGGCGGGCACCTTCCTACCGAGTTCCGGTGCGCGCAGGGATGAGGCACGATCAACACCTCAGGCCCTGCGCCACACGCGTCGGGCAGTCCGCCTCCCCACCGATGAGGAGCACACGTTGGCTGAGCAGCCGGCAGCAGCGAGCACCCCGGCCCGGGTTCGGGTGATCCGTGAGGGCGTCGCCGCCCACCTGCCCGATATCGACCCCGACGAGACCGGCGAGTGGCTGGAGTCCTTCGACGCCGCACTCGCCACGTCCGGCCCGCAACGCGCCCGGTACCTCATGCTGCGCCTGCTCGAGCGCGCCAGTGAGAGCCGGGTTGCCATCCCCGCCCTGACCTCCACCGACTACGTCAACACCATCCCCACCGAGAACGAACCGTGGTTCCCCGGCGACGAGGACGTGGAGCGGCGCTACCGGGCCTGGATCCGCTGGAACGCCGCGGTGATGGTGCACCGGGCGCAGCGCCCGGGTGTCAGCGTGGGAGGGCACATCTCCACCTACGCCTCCTCCGCTGCGCTGTACGAGGTGGGGTTCAACCACTTCTTCCGCGCCAAGGGCCACCCGGGCGGCGGGGACCAGATTTATATCCAGGGCCACGCCTCTCCCGGAATTTACGCCCGCGCGTTCCTCGAGGGCCGGCTCTCCGCGGAGCAGCTCGACGGTTTCCGTCAGGAGTACAGCCACGCCGGCCACGGTGGTGGGCTGCCGTCCTACCCGCACCCGCGGCTGCTGCCGGACTTCTGGGAGTTCCCCACCGTCTCGATGGGCCTGGGTCCGATGAACGCGATCTACCAGGCCCGGTTCAATCGCTACCTGCATGCCCGCGGCATCGCCGACACCTCCGACCAGAACGTGTGGGCCTTTCTCGGTGACGGGGAGATGGACGAGCCGGAGTCCCGTGGACTGGTGCACGTGGCCGCCACCGAGGGTCTGGACAACCTGAACTTCGTCATCAACTGCAACCTGCAGCGCCTGGACGGCCCGGTGCGGGGCAACGGCAAGATCATCCAGGAGTTGGAGAGCTTCTTCCGCGGCGCCGGCTGGAACGTCATCAAGGTGGTGTGGGGCCGGGAGTGGGACACCCTGCTGCACGCTGACCGCGACGGCGCCCTGGTCAACCTGATGAACAGCACACCCGACGGGGACTACCAGACCTACAAGGCGAACGACGGTGGCTACGTCCGGGAGCACTTCTTCGGCCGGGACCCGCGCACCAAAGAGCTCGTGAACGCGATGAGCGACGACGACATCTGGAACCTCAAGCGCGGCGGGCATGACTACCGCAAGGTGCACGCCGCCTACGCCGCGGCCGTCGCCCACCACGGTCAGCCCACCGTCATCCTGGCCAAGACCATCAAGGGCTACGGGCTGGGCACCCACTTCGAGGGCCGCAACGCCACCCACCAGATGAAGAAGCTCAGCATTTCCGACCTGAAGCTGCTGCGCGACCGTCAGCACATCCCGGTCACCGACGAGGTGCTCGACGCCGACCCCTACCTGCCGCCGTACTACCACCCGGGCACCGACGCCCCCGAGATCCAGTACCTGCTGGAGCGGCGCAAAGCCCTCGGCGGTTTCGTGCCCAGCCGCACGGTCACCGCGAAGGCGCTGCCCCAGCCCGAGGCCAAGACCTACGACGTGGTCAAGCGTGGCTCGGGTAAGCAGGAAGTGGCCACCACGATGGCCTTCGTGCGGTTGCTCAAAGAGCTGCTGCGCGACCCCGAACTGGGCAAGCGGATCGTGCCGATCATCCCGGACGAGGCGCGCACCTTCGGGATGGACTCGATGTTTCCCACCCTGAAGATCTACAACCCGCACGGGCAGCTGTACACCTCGGTGGACGCCGAGTTGATGCTCGCCTACAAGGAGAGCGAGCAGGGCCAGATCCTGCACGAGGGCATCAACGAGGGTGGCTCCACTGCCTCGTTCACCGCGGTCGGCACCTCCTACGCCACCCACGGCGAACCGATGATCCCGATCTACATCTTCTACTCCATGTTCGGCTTCCAGCGCACCGGGGACGGGCTGTGGGCGGCGGCGGACCAGATGACCCGCGGCTTCGTCCTCGGGGCCACGGCCGGGCGCACCACCCTGACCGGCGAGGGGCTGCAGCACGCCGACGGCCACTCGCTGCTACTCGCCTCGACGAACCCCGCGGTGGTGGCCTACGACCCGGCGTTCGGCTTCGAGATCGGCCACATCGTGCGCGAGGGGCTGCGCCGGATGTACGGCGAAGGTGGGCCGGACGGCAACGGGGAGAACGTTTTCTACTACCTGACGATTTACAACGAGCCCTACGTGCAGCCGGCGGAGCCCGACGGAGTGGACGCCGACGGCATCCTGCGCGGGTTGTACCGCTTCTCCCAGGCACCGGCCAGCACCGGGCCGCGGGCGCAGATCATCGCCTCCGGTGTCGGCATGCAATGGGCGCTGCGGGCACAAGACTTGCTAGCCGCCGACTGGGGGGTGGCGGCCGACGTGTGGTCGGCCACGTCGTGGACCGAGCTGCGCCGCGACGGGGTGGCGGCCGAGCAGGAGGCACTGCGGAACCCGGGCGCCGAGCCGCGCGTGCCGTGGGTGACGCAGGTGCTCGCGGAGGCGGCCGGCCCGGTGATCGCGGTCTCGGACTGGATGCGCTCGGTGCCCGACCTGATCCGGCAGTGGGTGCCCGGCGAGTACGTGACCCTGGGCACGGACGGGTTCGGGTTCTCCGACACCCGCCCGGCGGCCCGGCGGGTGTTCAATGTGGACGCCGAGTCGGTGGTGGTCGCGGTGTTGGCGGCGCTGGGGCGCTCCGGTGAGCTGGCGACGTCGGTGGCGGTGGACGCTGCGCAGCGGTACCGGATCGACGACGTCCAAGCGGCCGGGCCGTCGACCACCGACGCCGGCAACGCCTGAACTCCGCCGCCCGCCCCCGCCCCCGCCCCCGCAAATAGCGGGCTACTTGCGGCTTTTAGGAGCTCTCGCGCGCAAATAGCGTGCTATTTGCGGGCGGCGTAGTTTGCCAGCCGTGGCCGTAGCCGATCGCCTACCCGACCCGCTGCTGCGGCGGGTGCAACGCTCCTCGGGTGAGTTCTCCACCCAGGCCATCGCCACCATGTCCGAGCAGCTGCCGTTCTTCCGCCGTCTGGAAGCCGAACAGCGGGCCAGCGTGCAGCTGGTGGTGCAGACCGGGGTGGCCAACTTCGTCGAGTGGCTGCGCGACCCCGCGGCCGCGATCCGGTTGACCGCCGAGGCGTTCCGGGTAGCACCGCGCGACCTGACCAAGCGGGTGAGCCTGCGGCAGACGGTCGAGATGGTGCGCACCGCCACCGACGTCTTCGAGCGGCAACTACCGGCCCTGGCCGACGACGACACCCAGCTTGCCGCGCTCACCGAGGCGGTGCTGCGCTACGGCCGGGAGATCGCTTTTGCTGCCGCCACCGTGTACGCCGCCGCGGCGGAGTCCCGGGGTGCGTGGGACGCCCGGCTGGAGGCGTTGGTCGTGGACGGTGTCGTGCGCGGGGATCCCGACGAGTCGTTGCTGTCCCGAGCGTCGGCGCTGGGCTGGGCGCCCGGCAGCGAGGCCACCGTGGTGGTCGGCAACCCACCGGTGGACACCGGGTCGACCGCACTGGAGTCGGTGCGCACCGTCGCTGCCCGACACCGGCGCGAGGCACTGGTCGGCGTGCAGGGCTCGCGGTTGGTGGCCATCATCAGCGGCGACGTCGCCACGCCGGCCGAGCTCACCGACTTGGCCGCCTGTTTCGGCGCGGGGCCGGTGGTGGTGGGACCGCCGGTGGCATCGATGGGTGCGGCGCACCGCAGCGCAGTGGAGGCGATGGCCGGGCTCCGCGCCGTCCCGGCGTGGCCGGGGGCACCGCGTCCGGTGCTCAGCTCCGAACTGCTCGCCGAGCGCGTACTCGACGGCGATCCGTACGCCGAACGGGCGTTGCTGGACAACGTGGTGCGACCGCTGATGGAGGCGGGTGGGGCGCTGACAGTCACCCTGGACGCCTACCTGGAGGCGGGAGGCGCCGTGCAGAGCTGCGCGCGGGCACTGTTCGTCCATGCCAACACCGTGCGCTACCGGTTGCGCCGGATTGCCGAGGTGACTGGGCTGGAGCCCAGCGACGCCAGAGACGCCTACGCCCTGCGGATCGCCTGCGCGATGGGCCGTCTCGCCGCGGCCAAAGGTACCGCCTGAGAACGCCGGGGACCCCGCCCGGGATCCGCGCTGCTCAGCGCCGTCGTTTAGATGAAGCGCACAAGTTCCGGCGGCATACTTGGTCGGGGTGCACACCGACGGCAACCCCGCTAGGCGTGTTCCCTGGAGCGGTGATCGCATTCCTCGCCCCCGGGCAGGGCTCCCAGTCCCCCGGCATGCTGACGACCTGGCTGGAGCTGCCGGCGACCGCGGAGCTGATCGCCGGCTGGTCCGAGGTCACCGGGCTGGACCTGCGGCGTCTGGGAACCAGCGCGGACGCCCAGGAGATCACCGACACTTCGGTGACCCAGCCGCTTGTGGTGGCCATGGCGCTGCTGGCCCACGACCAGTTGCAGCGCACTGCCACCATCCCCCCCGACGCGATCGCCGCCGGGCACTCGGTCGGTGAGCTTGCCGCGGCCGTCGTCGCCGGGGTGCTCAGCGCGGACGACGCCGTGGACCTGGCCGGCGTGCGGGGCGCGGCGATGAGCGCGGCCTGCGCCGCGGAACCCACCGGCATGTCCGCTGTCCTCGGCGGTGACCCCGATCAGGTCCTCGCCCGGCTCGGCGAACTCGGCCTGGATCCGGCAAACCGCAACGGGGCAGGGCAGATCGTCGCCGCTGGCGCCCGCGCGGCGCTGGCCGAACTCGCCGAGCAGCCACCGGCGCGCGCCAGGGTCATCCCGCTGGCCGTCGCCGGCGCGTTCCACACCACCTACATGGCCCCGGCGCAGCAGGCGGTGGCGGCGCGGGCTGCGCAGATCCCGGTCACCGACCCAGTACGCCCGCTGCTGTCCAACGCCGACGGCGCAATGGTCACCGACGGAGCCGAGGTGCTGCGCCGCATCGTCGAGCAGATCACCCGGCCGGTGCGGTGGGACCTGTGCACCGAGGCGCTGCGGACCGCCGGGGTGAGCGCGGTGGTCGAACTGCCGCCCGCCGGCACCCTGGTCGGGTTGGCCCGCCGGGAGCTGAAAGGCACCGCGACCTTCGCCCTCCGCGGCCCAGCCGATCTGGCTGCGCTGGCCGACCACAGCGCCGGAGTATCACGGTGAGCCGCCCGCTGACGCTGCCACCCTCCCGCACCGGGGCACGCCTGCTCAGCACCGGTTCTTACCTGCCTGAGCGGGTGGTGACCAACGACGAGCTGGCTGCGACAATGGCCACCGACGACCAGTGGATCCGCGACCGGGTGGGCATCGTCAGCCGTCGCATCGCCCGTTCCGACGAGTCCCTGGTGGACATGGCCGCGGCCGCGGGGCACGCCGCCATCACCGACGCGCAGCTTGAACCCGGTGACGTCGACGCTCTCATCCTCGCCACCTGCACGCCGCCCAGCCCCATCCCCAACATCGCCGCCCAGGTCGCCACCGCCCTGCGCACCGGTGACATCGCGGCATTCGACCTGAACACCGCGTGCGCAGGCTTCAGCTATTCCATCGCCGTTGCCGCCGACCTGGTGCGTGCGGGTACCGCGACGAACGTTCTGGTCGTGGGTGCAGAGAAGTTCAGCGACTGGATCGACCCGACCGACCGGTCCACCGCGATCATCTTCGCCGACGGTGCCGGTGCGGCCGTGGTCGGCGCCGCGGACGCCGAGCACGGACCGACGATCGGCCCGGTCGCCTGGGGCAGCTCCGGGGACCAGTACGACGCGATCATCATCCCCGACCGCAGCTCCTTCCTGCACCAGGAGGGCCAGGCCGTGTTCCGGTGGGCCACCACCAAAGTGGCCCCAGTCGCGTTGCGGGCGGTAGAGCTGGCCGGTCTGGCGCCCGCGGACGTCGACATCCTGGTGCCGCACCAGGCGAACCTGCGCATCCTCGAGTCGTTGGCCAGAGCGTTGCGCAAGGCCGGCGCACGGGAAGACATGCTGCTGGCCCGCGACATCGTGCACACCGGCAACACCTCGGCGGCGTCGATACCGGTGGCGCTGGACCACCTGCGCAGCAGCGGTGCGGCCCGTAGTGGCCAGCTGGCACTGCTGGTCGGCTTCGGTGCCGGCCTGTCCTTCGCCGCCCAAGCGGTCCGACTGCCATGATTTGCCACCGGTCGACAACCCGACCGTCACCTGAGAAGAAGGAGCACACCTGTGAGCAACGACGAGATCACCACCGGATTCGCCGAGATCATCGAGGAGGTCGTCGGTATCGAGGCAGCCGACGTGACGCCGGAGAAGTCCTTCGTCGACGACCTGGACATCGACTCGCTTTCCATGGTGGAGATCGCCGTGCAGACCGAGGACCGGTTCGGCGTCAAGATCCCCGACGAGGAACTCGCCAACCTCAAGACCGTCGGTGATGCGGTGGACTACATCGCCAAGAACCAGTGACCCCCAGCACCACCAGCGCCGACGCCGCGGGGTCGGCACCGGGACCCGGAGTCGTCGTCACCGGGTTCGGTGCCACCACCCCGCTGGGCGGTGATGTCGCCTCCACCTGGGAGGGTCTGCTCGCCGGGCGCAGCGGCGTTGCGGTGCTGGAGCAGGACTGGGTGGCTCGCTACGACCTGCCGGTGCGGATCGCCGCCGAACTCGCCGTGGAGCCGACCGAACACCTCACCCGGGTACAGGCCCGGCGCCTGGACCGCAGCGAGCAGGTTGCCCTGATCGCCGCCCGGCAGGCGTGGGCGCACGCCGGGAACCCCGAGGTCGACCCGGAACGGCTCGGGGTGGTGATCGGCACCGGGGTGGGGGGTGCGGTCGCGCTGCTCGACCAGGACGACATCCTGGAGACCGCCGGCCTGCGCAAGGTGTCGGTGATGACCATCCCGATGCTGATGCCCAACGGCCCGGCGGCCACCGTGGGCCTGGAGCTGGGTGCGCGCGCCGGGGTGCACGCCCCGACGTCGGCGTGCGCGTCCGGATCGGAGGCCATCGCCTGGGCCTATCGGATGATCGTCGCCGGTGACGCCGACGTGGTGGTGGCCGGCGGGGCGGAGGCCTGTATCACCGCGATCACCCTGGCCGGATTCTCCCAGATGCGGGCGATGAGTACCCGCAACGACGACCCGACGACGGCATCGCGACCGTTCGACGTCGACCGCGACGGATTCGTCATCGGGGAGGGCTCCGGGGTGGTGGTGTTGGAGCGTGAGGCGTTCGCCGCAGCCCGCGGCGCCACGGTGCTGGGTCGGCTCGTCGGTGTTGGGATGTCCTCCGACGCCCACCACATCACCGCCTCGCCGGAAGACGGGGAGGGCCAGGCCCGGGCTATGTGCACCGCGCTGCGCCGAGCCGGGATCACCGGCACCGAGGTGGGCCACGTCAACGCCCACGCGACGTCCACCCCGATCGGTGACGCCGCCGAGTTCGCCTCGATCACCCGGGCGATCGGCGACCACCCGGTGGTGACGGCACCGAAGTCGACGATGGGCCACACCCTGGGCGCAGCCGGGGCGATCGAGTCGATCATCACGATGCTGTCGCTGAGCGAGGGCGTGATCCCCCCGACCGCGAACCTGACGCACCAGGATCCCCGGGTCCGCCTCGACGTCGTCACCGGCGAGCCCCGACGCGTCCAGGTCGACCTGGCGGTGAACAACTCCTTCGGTTTCGGCGGGCACAACGTGGCGCTCGCCTTCGCCCGCGTCTGAATCCGGTCAGCTCCGATCGGCCCCTTCTCGCGAGGAACCCGCCATGACCGCTTTGGACACCCGCCCGGGGTGGTGGATGAGGCGATCGACCCGGCCGATACCCGTCGGCGGATCACCGAGGCGCTGGCGCCCACGCCCCCACGCGCAGATAGCGGGCTATTTGCGCGAGAACGTCCCCCTCGACCGCAAATAGCCCGCTATCTGCGGTTCGTGCGGACGGAGTATGCGATCAGCCGACGCTGCGGTGCAGCCAGGTGACCTCGCACCCGTCACCGCCACTGCGAAAGGGTTCCAGCGCCTCGTCCCATGCCGTGCCCAAGGCGCTGTCCAGCTCGGCGGCCAGCCGCACGGAATCCGGGCCTGACCGCAGCATCGCTCGCAACCGCTGCTCCCCGAGCATCACGTCGCCGTTAGCGCTGGTACTGGCCCGCCACAGGCCCAGCCCGGGGACGTGGCTGAACCGCTCGCCGTCCACCCCATCGCTGGGATCCTCGGTGACCTCGAAGCGCAGCACTGGCCACGCCCGGAGCGCGGCGGCCAGGCGCGCCCCGGTGCCGACCGGGCCCACCCAGGAACACCCCGCCCGCAGCTGCCCGGGCGCGCAGGGTTGCGCCGTCCACCGCAGGCCTGACTCGGCCCCGAGGGTGCCCGCCAAAGCCCACTCGACGTGCGGGCACACCGCAGCAGGGGACGAGTGCACGTACAGCACTCCCGTCGTACCGGTTGCGCACTGCTCTGCAACGCCCACCATTCACCTCCAGCTCGACGAGGGACGTCTTCCCCAACGACCTCGTGAAGCGGTGACGGCGTGCTGCGTATGACGACAGTGTGCCCTGTGGGACGCCTGATGCGCCAGTGCACGGTTCTCGTCGGTCGGGCTGCTCGAAAGTAGTGGTCGTCAAGAGGTGGGGGCCGCGCTGAGGGGGGCAGACGTGGTTGGCGACACCGATGTCGCGACCGGAGCCGATGTGCTCGCGGACCCCGACGAGGGGACCGGAGCCGACGTGGTAGCCGAGGTCGGTGTCGACGCTGAGCTGGGTGAGGACGCTGAGCTGGGCGGCGGGGAGATCGACGACGAGTTGCCTGACCGGGGCGGTACCGACGGCGACGCGGGGTTGGGACCCGGGGCCGCCGGGGGCGCAGTACCCGTACCCGCCGGGGGCGCAGTACCCGGGGTCGGCGCTGGAGTCGGGGTCGCGCCGGCGGGGCTGCCGGGGGTGCGGAGGTAGCTGGCGCGGGGACGCCCGCGGGTGGCTGCCCTGCCAGACCCACCCCGGACCCATTCGGGCCGGCCGGGGGCAGCGGTTGCTGGGCTTGGGCGGGCTGCGCAACAGGGGGGTGCCCACACCCGCGTAGCGCAGATCGGCGACCGATTGGGTGACTGTGCCACTTTCGCCTGCGCGGTACGGCGTTACCCGCTGGTCGGGCCACCACGCGAAAGCAAGGACGCCGACGGCAGCGGCAGCGGCAGCGGCAGCGGCATGCCCACCGCCTTGACCGTCGAACCGCTGGCGAACTCGCGTGCTTTGCCGACGAGGAAGCGACCCAGCCGCAGGAAGGTCAGGCCGAAGCCGACCACCGGGATGATGAGGAAAATCAGCTGGAGCACGGCAGCGGCGACGGACAACCCCGAGGTAGTGGTGATGACGCCGACGAGCCGGGCGCCGCTGTCCCAGGCGGTCGCCACCATGCGGGGGGGTTTAGCAGCAAGAACACCATGTTCAGTAACAGCAGCGGAACGACCAGCGCGACCCACCCCACGACGATGACCCGCACCCTTCGCCGAAGCTCTAGCGCAGCAGGCTCTGCCTTCGTCCAGGGCAACACGCCACGCAGGATGGGCCCCACACGTTTCAACAGGTCGGGCACCCCGACCGCGTCGGACAGCACGTAATACCCCCGTCCAGACGCAGCAGCGGCAGCAGCTGCTGGACTATCTGCACCTGGACCAGAAAGCACACCCGGCTGATCCACGACGGCCAGCGGATCCGCGTGCATGGTACGGACGGGTACCTCGAGATCCTGCCCTAGCCACGGTTCGCACACGCGGTCATCTGGTGGGGCGAGTGGGGCAGGTGGGGCTCGAACCCACGACCTGACGGATTATGAGTCCGTTGCTCTGACCAGCTGAGCTACTGCCCCGTGATGGGTCAGAACTGTGCTCCTCCAACTGGACTCGAACCAGTCTGCTCCGGTGGTGACGTTACTGGGTGTGACCTCATCCGATGGCTCCTGACCAGCGGATGAGGTGAACAGTAACGTGTGACGAGAGTGGACACAAGGGGACGCCGGGGTACTCTCATCTTGCACGTACGTTGCACGCGAGAGGACATGATGGCCGGGTACAAGCGTCAGTTCGGGCGGCTCCGCAAGCTCCCGTCCGGCCGTTGGCAGGCGGGGTACACCGGCCCAGACACCGTCGTCTACGCAGCACCGCACACCTTCGCTGCGAAGCTCGACGCAGAGGCGTGGCTCACCGACCGCCGTCGCGAGATTGATCGCGAAGCGTGGTCTCCCCCCGGTGCCACCAAGGCCCAGGCGATGACGCTGCGCGAGTATGCGGAGACCTGGCTTGTGCACCGAACGCTCAAGCCGCGGACACGGGAGCACTACGACCAGCTGCTCCGCTCCCTCATCCTGCCGGCGCTCGGCGACGTGTCGCTGACGAGCCTGACGCCCACCATAGTCCGGACGTGGCACGCCGGGATGAACGCCAAGACGCCGACGATGCGCGCGCACGCTTACTCGCTGCTGCGCACCATCACCCGCACCGCGGTGGCCGAGGAGCTAATCGCCGCAAGTCCATGCACGGTGCCGGGCGCGGGCAGTAGCAAGCGCGTGCACAAGGTCAAGCCGGCGACGCTGCCGGAGATCGGGGCCCTGGTCGAGGCCATGCCCCCGCGGTACCGCGTGATGACGCTGCTGGCCGCGTGGTGCGGTCTCCGGTTCGGTGAGCTGGCCGAGCTTCGGCAGAAGGACGTGGACACCACGAACGGCGTGCTGCGTGTGCGCCGTGGAGTGGTCCGGGTGCAGGGCGAGGCGATGGTGGGAACGCCGAAGAGTACGGCAGGGATTCGCGATGTCGCTGTCCCGCCGCACTTGCTGCCCGCACTCCGGGACCACCTCGAGGAGCACGCTCAGGGTGGCCGGGAGGGCTTGCTGTTCCCCGCACTGGGAGGTGGGCACCTGTCCCCCACTGGGCTGTACAGCGTCTTCTACCCGGCCAGGGACAAGGCCGGCAGGCCCGACCTCCGGTGGCACGACCTCCGCCACACCGGCGCCGTGCTCGCCGCGTCCACCGGGGCGACCCTGGCCGAACTGATGGCACGGCTAGGCCACTCGACCCCGCAGGCCGCGCTGCGTTACCAGCACGCGGCCCAGGGCCGCGATCAGGAGATCGCTAGAGCGTTGTCGGCACTGGTGAGAGGTGCGGAATGAACAAGTCCAAGGTGCTTTGCGGCTTATGCAACCGGGTGCTGTTTAACCCGACAGGGCGGCAGCCGACCCGCGGTGAACGTGCGCAGCTCGAAGCTCTGCCGCCCTCGCTGGAGCCCCGCACCGGTGGCCTCCTACGCCGAGCGCTGGCTGGAACAGCGCAACCCGCTGAAGCCGAGGACGCGTGAGCTGTATGGCCGCCTGCTCTGCATTGGGCCCGACCAAGCCCACGGCGCGGGCGCACGCCTACGCCCTACTCAGAACGATCCTGTCCACCGCGGTGGACGACGGTCTCATCCCTGCCAACCCGTGCCGAATCCGGGGCGGTGGACAGACTCAGCGGGCGCACGAGATCCGCCTGTTGACCGCGCCGGAGCTGGTGAAGCTGGTGCAGGCCATGCCCGAAGCGCTACGGGCTGGGGTACTGCTGTCGGCCTGGTGCGGATTGCGTTATGGCGAGCTGGCCGAGCTGCGCCGCCGTGATGTCGAGCCGGACGGATCGGTGCTGCACGTGCGCCGCGGTGTCGTGTACATCGACGGACAACACATCGTCTCCGCTCCCAAGAGCGCCGCCGGGGTGCGGGACATCGCCGTGCCACCCCACCTGGCCCCCGCCGTGCTGGATCACCTCGACCACCACACCGCCAAGGGCACCGGGTCCCTGCTGTTCCCCGGCGAGGACGGAAACCACCTGGCGCACTGGAAGTTTCGGCACCAGCTCTACAAGTCCGCGAGGGTCATCGGCTGCGACGACTTGCACGTGCATGACTTGCGCCACCTGGGCGCGGTTCTGGCCGCGCAGTCGGGGGCGACGATCAAAGAGTTGATGCAGCGGCTGGGGCACACGAGTCCAGCGATGTCAATGAGGTATCAACACGTCGCCGCTGGTCGTGACGCGCAGATCGCGGCGACGATGTCGGCGATGGTGGCCAAGTGAACGACCCCGATCAGATGCAGGCGATGCTCGACCAGAACGACTACCTCCGGCAGCAGCTCCACGCGCTGGCGAAAGGGACCACCAAGCGTCGGCGGAGGTTCCTGCTCGCCGTCCTTCGCTGCGTCCGCTGCGGAGACGTTCTGCTAGAGGTTGTGGACCTCGTTCCCTACCCGGTTGTCAGGCATCGGCGCACGGAAGTTCACCCCGGTGCTGGCGCCTTCCCGGACCACGGCTCCGTTCAAGAGATAACCGCGTACTTCAAAGCCGCCGGGGAACTAATCCGTCAGGGCGAGTGGGTGTTCTACCCGATCCCGTCACCCGTCCCGCCGGTGGGCGACGCCGAGATGACTATCCGGACGGCGTGCAGGTGCCGCCAGGTGAACCTCACTGAGGCGGAGGTTTTCGCGGCGGTCCATGCTCCGCAGGTAGTGACGGTAGTGCACTAGTCCGGCGTGTCGCTAGTGGACACAGGTCGCCGGACGGGGTATGTTACGGCCTGCCAATGCGGCTGTGTCCGCGTCCTGCACATCTCGACGGGCAGCAGGCCAACCCTAAGAGGGTGGCCCCGCTATGTCCTGGCAGAAGAAGCCTGTCCCCGCTGCGAAGATCGCCGCTCGTCGGTTCGTTTCACTGACCGTCGCGTCCGAGTACGCAGACGTCAGCACAAAGACGATGCGCAGGTGGATCGCTGAGAGCAAAGTCCCCGGATACCGCGCCGGTCGACTGATCAAAGTCGATCTCAACGAGCTCGACAACGCACTTCGCCCGATGGTCACGGGCGGTGCGGCATGACGACCAGCAGAGACGATGCCGGCCCCGCCCAGCACCACCTGGACGAGGCCACTTGCACCACGAGGACCGCCACCCACCAGAGTGTCCAGTCTGCTGAGAATGGTACGCCCGTACCAGTCATTCTGGCGTCGCCCACCGTCACGGCAGAATGTCCAGACGAACAGCCCGAGGTGGACGCACCCGACTGGCCGCCTCGCCGAGATTGGTCCGGTGAACGGGCAGTGATTGTGGAGGCCCTGGCCCTCACAGTCGGCGAGGCGGCCAGTAAGCCGGACGTGCCGGCGTTCGGCAGTCCGGCGTGGCACGACGCCTCACCCGTGGCCAGGTTGCTGGCAACGGTGAGGCACCTGCTGGACGTGCATGACCGCTGTTCCCGGGCTGAATGGTCCTGGTGGGACCGATGCCGCCAGGACGAAGAGGGGCGGCTCACCGCCCAACGTGAGGCCTCGCACGCTGTAAGCGCGGCCGTGGACTGGTCGGCTCAGAGTCTTCGGCCATCACACGCCGAACTGGTCCACCGCCGCGCGGTTGTGGTGGTGCCGCGGTGATCGCCTACGGGACGAACGCGGTCGGCGAGCTGTTGGACCGGGTGATGGTGTTCGTGGGCCGGTTCTGCCGGTTCCCCGACGATCACGCCCTGGTGGCTGCGGTGCTGTGGGCGGTGCACGCGCACATGGTGCTGCACCTACACACCACACCGCGCCTGGCGCTGCTGAGCCCTGAACCCGGGTCGGGTAAGACGCGGGTTCTGGAGGTTCTGGACCTGCTGACCCCGGACCCGATGTTCGTGTTTTCCGCGTCCCCGCCGGCGATCTTCCGGACCATGCGCAACCAGCCGACCACGCTGCTGTTCGATGAGGTGGACACGGTGTTCGGGCGCCGGGGCAAGGACGACGACAACGGCGACCTGCGCGCCCTGTTGAACGCCGGGTACAAGCGGGGCGCCACCATCCCGCGGTGCGTCGGTCCGATGCACACCGTCGAGCACTTCCCGGTGTTCGCCGCGGTGGCCCTGGCCGGGCTCGGCGACCTCCCCGACACCCTGATGAGCCGGTCGGTGATCGTCCGGATGCGTAAGCGCAAGTCCTCCGAGCCGGTGGAGCCGTTCCGTCATCGGGTGCACGCCGCCGAAGGCCACGACCTGCGCGACGAGCTGGCCGACTGGGCAGCCGAGGTGGGTGAAGGCATCGGGCAGGCGTGGCCCGAGCTGCCCGAGGGCGTTGTGGATCGCCCCGCCGAAGTATGGGAACCGTTGTTGGCTGTCGCTGAGGCCGCTGGCGGGCGCTGGCCCGGGCTCGCCAGGGATGCCTGTGTGGCCCTGTGCGCGGTGGCCAACGACCGCACGGTGAGCCTCGGCGTCCGGCTGCTGCGCGACCTGCGGACGGTGTTCGGCGACGCTCTCACCCGCACTACGGTCGACCTGCTGGCCCGCTTGCACGGGGAGACCAGCTACGGCACCGACGACGACGGGGAGGACGTGTTCCTCACCGACGCCCCGTGGTCGTCGCTGCGCGGGGTGCCGCTGGACCCGCGGGGCCTGGCCCGCCTGCTCGGCCAGTACGAGGTGCGCTCCACCAAGGTCAAGATCGACGGCCGATCGGCTCAGGGATACCGCCGTGTGGACTTCTGGGACGCCTGGCAGCGCGAAGGCGCCTCCCCAGGGTCGGAAACAGCGGAACCTGTGGAACCTCCGGAACCGCGCAGGTCAGAGGCACCGTCGTGGGTTCCGGACACGGTGCAGCCTCCGGAACCTTCCGGAACCCGGGGCGGGGAGGTTCCGGAACCAGGTTCGGCTCCGGAACCCGAAACACCCACCCTGACCTGCGGCGTTCCGCAGGTTCCGCAGGTTCCGGACTTCCGACGCCCGGAGGGAGACGGCGACGGCCGGTCGGGCAAGCCGGCACCTCACTGCAGGCGCTGCAACCAGCAACTGCTCCTCGTCGTCGCGGGCAGGGACATCTGCGCGGCCTGCTCAAAGGGCGCGGCGTGACCGGCGACCCGAGGGCCACGCTCGCCCTGGATGACCTTCTCGTCACCACTAGCACGGCGACCGCGAGCGCGCTCCGCGCACAAGTTCCGGCGCACCTGCTGGACCAGGCGGACGCCGCCGCGGGCGACGCCCGGACCCTGCTCGGGCGCGTCGCCGAAGCGATGGGCAAGCCACTGCGCGACTTGCACCCGGCTGCCGTGGACGGGTGGCTGCGCCTCTCAGCGGTCGACGCACTCCGCGGGTTCCTCGACGGCTCGTGCCGGGTGTGCCTGCACAACCCCACACCGCGCCGGTACGAACCGATCTTCGCGTGCGCCTGGTGGCCAGGGCTGGCGGTGTACCAGCACTGCATCACCCTGCTGCGGGCACCCAACCAGGTCGCCGACGCGACCTGCGACCGTTGCGGGCGGGTGTGCGCCGGACCTGCCACCGGGGACGGTATCCACCCCCTGACGCTGCAGCTCGGGGCGCTGACCTTCAACGCCGGGGCATGCCTCGACTGCCGACCTCACGATATGGGCCAGCTGTGACCGCCCGGTCGGTGCCGCCGGTGAGCACGTCGGGCGCGGTCCCGATGCTCATCGTCGCCGACGGCCGGGTGGCCGCGCACATGGCGGTGGCGATCACCACCTACGTGGACAACGCCCGACGCAAATACCGGGCCGTGCCACCGGAGCTGCGCCCTATCGCTCAGGCACTGGCAGCGAGCGCCATGGCGAGCCAAGCGGGGACAACGATCGACCACCCCGCGGCTGTTGCTCATGCTGAGCGGGTGGAACCTCAGCTGCTCAGCATTGCGCAGGTCGCTGCCGCCCTGCACGTCTCCACCCGCACCGTCCGCCGCATGATCGCCGAGGGTGCCCTGACCGCAGTCCACGTCGGACAGCTCGTCCGAATCCGGGTCACCGACCTGGATGACTATCTCACCCACCTCAGATAAGGGAGCACACCATGCTGAAGCCCACGGAGATCACGAGCCTCATCTCCGCACCACCCAGCGGGCTGCTGGCCGGCCGGGTCGCTTTCCTCTCGCAAAGGGAACACACCGCACCCGACCGCACCACGAAGCAGTTGGCGTTCCTCGACGACGCCACCGCACTGCACCCGCGCACCGCCGGGCAAAACACCCCGGCGTACCAACATCCCGGTGTGCGCACCGCCGACCCACGTCGCGGCGGTGGACCACTGTCGCCGGTTGAGATGGCGTGGTTGGCACGCCTGCCCGCCGACCCAACCCAGGTGTCGTTCACCGATGCCGAGGCCTTGTCGTCGTTGGTCAAGGACGTATCGCCCATCAAATACCCCATCGACGCGAAACTCGTTGCGTCGCACTGGGACCCAGTGCGAGACGTCCACGACGAGAACTCAGCACGCCGAGACATAGCGAACACCCGAGCACTTGTCCTGCCGCAGGTACCTCACTCGGCACTCGCCGCCGCCGCCGATGCCGTCGCCAACGAGAACCCGGCACTCAGCCCCAGCGAAGCACTCCATCGTGGTAGCCAACTGGTGGATGCCGCCGCCGAACAGCGGACGGCCACCAAGCAGGACCGCATCGACAACGCGCAACACACCCTCGACCGCCTCGCCACCGCCCGCGCCGAGCGCACCGCCACAACCCGATGAACGGCGCCAGTCAGGGTAGGGGGTCAGAGCCCCCACCCGTGGTGTCATCACGACCGATGCGTACTGCTGCTCGCGGTCCGTACGGGATTGGGGGATCAGACCCGAAGGCCCCCGAGATGCCGTTCCCGACCTGCCGGGCCTGCTGGTCGGTGCTCCCACCCATGGCCCACCAGGGCAACGCCCGCGTGTGGTGCTCCGATGCGTGTCGAATGTGGGCAGCAGGCCGCCCGGGCGAGAGGCGTCAGCGGGCAGCCACGTTCCAGTCGACAAGGGACGCGCTGCGGGCGTGGGCCGGGCCGGACTGGGACCGCAGTGAGCAGCCGTGGGACTACCGGTTCCCGTTCAACGCCCGGCAGGTGGCGGAGGAGCTACTGCGGGAACTGGAGGCTTGCGAGTGAACGGTGCCGTAGTCCGTGGCGATCACGTCGACCGCATCCCAACAGTGCAGAAGCTCGCCGTGCCGTGACACTCATTTGGTAGCCGCACGGCGAGCTTGGCTCACCGAGCATGGTTACACCCTGCGCACCGCCCCGGCGGGTCTGGCCAGCGGGGCGCCCCACTGGGCCCGCGCCGGCGAGCTGTCAGCGCTGGAGCCCTGACGATCCGGGGCCGCATGCCTCACGCGGATAACATTGGGCGCGTTCTGCAACCTGGATGACCCTCGCCTACAACCCCTGCGGACGTTGCCGTGGGGGTTGTAGGTCTGGCGTGTTGTCTTCGCCTGCCAGGTCGAGCGGAAGCCCTCCCCGTCGGGCAAGCTCGCGGACCTGCTCCGCCCGGCCACGGTCGTGCTGCAACGTCTCCTGCACGTACGCCGCCAGGACTGCGGACCAGCCGAGCACCCAGTAGAAGTCCGCGGGTGACCCCGCCGCGCTGGCATCACCGGACAGTCCCGCGATCGTCCCCTCGACATCGAAATGGAGGTGCCGACGAAGTGTCTCCAGCGACGGGTGCACCGCGGTGTTCATCGACCGGTACACCGAGTAGATCATCTTCTTCTTGGAACCGAAGCGGTCGCACACCACCTGGAAACTTGGCCGCTCCCCAGCGTCGCGGGGCGCGTTCACCATGTCTACGAGATCGGGCGGCAGCTTCGTCCACGCGCCCAAGTCTCCGGCCGCGGTGACGTTGTTCGCCCTCCAGTGCGAGACCACCCGCTCTGGACCGCCCTCGGTGAGCCGCACCCACTCCGCCCAGATTGCGTGCTCGAACGCGACCCGGACGTTCACCGTGGCTGAGTAGGGCGCGCCGTTGTCATGCAGCAAGACGGCGGCGGCGTCCTGGTTCAACGCGTACATCGTCAGCGGATAGCAAACCCGGAACGGGATCTCGTCCTCCGGATCCACCACGATCGGTGCGCGCTGCACCTTGAACATCTCCAGCACCCCGCGTGCCGCCAGCAGATACCCACGGTTCAAATCTTCGACGTCATTGTCATCCACCCGGCGATCGTGCACTTCGCGCTCGACGCTGCCCAGCCCGACCCAGGCTGTAGGCCCGGGGTGACGACGAGGTACCGCTAGGCCGTCGGGCCAAGCACGCTCGGGTCTGCCGTGGCGCTCGGGCCCACGACCGCGGCAGGAGCAACGGCCAATTCTCCCCACCAGGCGCCACGCACCGCCAATCGCTGGCTGTCTTAGTTGTCATAGGGGTGGTGCTCGCTCCACCCCTCACCATCCCAGAGCAGGACACGTCTTCCGAGTGACGGTGCCAGCCACAGATGTGTCACCGCCCCGGGTAGCGGCGGGGGATCGGGAGGAAGCGCATCGCCGAAAGCCAGGCCGTAGAAGACTGGGAACCCCAGTGCCGTCCGGTGGATAACTAGGAACAGGTGGCGCTCGTCGGTGTCTGCCCGTCCGACCTTGGCCAGGTGTCCCGCGAGGTTGCCGGTGGCGAACGCCGCTTCGAGCGCGGCGCGCAGACCGATCAGCTCTTCATCGACTGCTCCTCCGTCACCGCTGGGCATCACCGAGGTGCCACGGGACCGGGAGGCATCCTCTGCGAGCACGGTGCGATGGCCTGTCATGGACGACGAGCTCTCGTTGGTGAGCCAGGCGATGTCCTCGTCCGTGCGTGACGGATCTCGGTAGGGCAGGTCTTCGGGACGCTGCACGCCCGCGGCCTCGCAAAGTCTTGCGATCCGTCGGTACACCAGCTTTAGCCGGGGAATGTCCTGCGCCGAGCCAACGGAGATGCTCCACCACCACTCGCCAGCAGCAGGCCACTTATAATTATCGTGGCCCAGCAGCGACACCGTGTGCAAGGCGTCCTGCCGCCCCACGGTGGTCACCTCGAAGGCCGCCTCACGTCCGTCCAAGAGTGTGAGCATCGCATCGACGGCTCCCTGCTTGCCGCCGACATCCCAAGCCCTGGCGACAACACCCGTAACCCGCTCAGCCACACCGCACGCAAAGCGTTCCTGGAGGCTCATACCAGACAGCCGATCGGTCACCGCTGGATCACAACACGGCAGCGCGTGCCATGAGGGCGACTTGCCTACGATCGTGGGTCACCGTCGACCTCCGCGCGCACCACCTTCGAACATGCATGCCATGTTGCCGACATCATTGCCCTGCTCGAAGCCGGGATGAAGGGTGCCCCGCTGTTGGTCAGCGGGTCGATGGGCCAGCAGCGCGAGCACCCACTCCTCTCGGAGGCTCGCCAACAGCGCGGCCAGCTTGCCCGCCTGCTCGCGCAGCTCAAGTTGCCGGATGAGGACGGGCTCTTGTCGACCTCCGCGAAGGCGCGCAAGGCCGCCCAGGCGCGCTGGTCGAGGCGGACCGGCGCCTGAGCCCGCCACGGTGTCGCGTGAGGGAGCTGGCTGCCCCGTGGTCTACCCCAGCAGCTCGCCCAGCGCTTCGTGGACGCCCGGGTAGGTGGAGTCCTCGGCGAGGATCTTCTCGAACTGGTTGCGGGCCTTGGCGTCGTGTCCGAGGTGGGCCTCGGCGGACCCGCTCTCGAAGCGGGCCCTGTGCCGGGCAATGGCTGACCGGGAGGGGAACCGGAGGGCTTCGCGGGCAACCACGACCGCGGCCGCATCGTGTCCGAGCGCCCGCAACGCAGCCGCTCGCACGGCGAGCGCCATGGCGGTGACGTCGTCGGTGTTGTCGATCGCGTCTGTTCGGGACACGACAGCTTCCGGGTTCCCGCAGCGGAGGGCGAGGTCCGCCTGGGCCAGTCGGGCCACCGCGCCGTCCGGCAGGCTCTGCGCCGCCGACTGCGCCTCGGCGAGCTCGCCTCGCTCCTCGTGCAGCATGCCGACCAACAGCCCGACCAGTAGGCGCCCGAGGGGCAGCGGAATCGGCAACCCGGCCGCCGTGGCGGTCACCCTGAGGGCCGCTGCGTAGCCCGCGACCTCGTTGTCGTCGTCGGGTGCGCCCGGGGTGCGGTAGACGGCGGACAGGTGCCCGAGGGCCCAGTCCGGGGCAACCGTCGCAGCCAGGACACCTCCCACGGTGTGAGCCGCGACCGCCTGCCTTGGGTGCGTTGCCGCCTGGTGGAACAGCGCCATCCACACCGCCGAGGGTAGGCCGACCCCGTTGCCGCGTGGCGACCGAGACTGAACCGGAGGATGGCGATTGACAAGGCCGACGACGACCTGGCGCAGCGGAGCAGCGCTCCCTTCGCTATGCACTGATCTCCGAAGGGAGAATAGACGACGCCTCGGCTTATGTGGCCACACTGACCTACGGTGAGCTCGGGCTGTTCATCGCCGGCCCTGGCCGGCTGGCCGCTGCAGGCGGTCGAGGAGTTGGTGCGGATCATGGGTGACGACAAGACAGCGGCGGAACTGTTCCGGGACTTGAGTGAGGAGTCGCAGGAGTCGGGTGGGGACGAACCGGCGTGACCAGAGGCGGGGGGTTCACCAGCCAGGACGTCGGATGGATGTTGAGCGGAAAGTGTGGGCTGGCCTGCGTCAGTTCGGTGGAGTGGAGGGACATCAACCAGAACTTCCGCGCCGACCTACCGCTCGACGCGATGGGCTTCGATCCCGGGGACCTCGCCTTCTGTTACAGAATCGGCAAGACTCGCGCATCCGAACCGACACTCCTCATCACGCTCCGCGGCCAATGCGTGTTCCGCCTCGACGTCAACGGCGACCACTTCGATGGCACGGACTACTACCGCGGGGTGACGCACCTACAGACGAGGCGCTCGCCGGGGGGCGTCGAAGACTTTGATCCCAACCCGTTCGGAGTGCCGGCGGTGCGCGAGGGTGAACGTGTTGACGACTCGACCTACTACTCGATTCTGAGCTCGTTTGCCACCCTGAGTAAGATGGATATTACCCGCTTGAACTGGGAGAATGTGCCTGAGGGGAGGCGACCATGACGACACCGGACGAGTTGCGTGAGCAGGTAGTCGCCGGGTTCGCCGCGTCGATTGATGTCCGGCCCTACGGTCGAGACTTCTTGCTAGGGCTACCGCAGACCTTCGAAGACGGCACACTTCTGTCGGTGCTGGTGACGAACATCGGCGGACAGGTCGAGGTGACCGACCGCGGCCTCACAGCCGAACAGCTCTCACTGGTCGGCGTGGACATCACGCGGGGTGTCGCTCAGTCCTCCTGGGAGGCTGTCCGCACGTCGGGCCACACACTGCCTGCGATGGGTGCCGAGAGTTGGGAGATCAGCGCCGCGGGCGGCTGGGAGCAGCTATCTCACCTCGTTCAAGTAGTAGCTGACACTGCTTTGCGAGCAGAGGGGCTGAGGGTTCTGACCCGTCAGGTGAGGCACCGGACGTTCTCGGAATCCGTTGTAGTGCGGCTTGCTGAAGCACGCCTGCCGGTTGTCCCCCGTGCGCCGATGAGTGGTCGAAATGGGAGTGCCAGGCTGGTGACCTGCAAGGTAGACGTCGAAAGTGGGTTCTACGTCCAGGCGCTCGCCGGACGCGACTCCGAGGCGCGCCTGCAGGCGTTCGACCATGGATTCGCACTCTTCTCGACCGCCGTTCCTGATCAGCGTCGCAGAATCGCGGTATTGCAGGATGCTCCGTGGCCCGCATGGCAGGTCAACGATCTGAGGGATGTTGCGACTGTCCTGACGGGCGACGAGTTCCCCGGCCGGCTACAAGAGTTGACGTCGAGGGTCGACTACTAGCCCAAACGGGTGAACCTCTGACGCGTTCCTGCTGGTCGTCTAAACCACACGCGTGTGGTTCGTCGGGGTGGGTCAGCATGGTCGGCACATGAGCAGATGGCACCCGTGGCGGGCACATGCGCGGCGGCCCAGGCGAGCAACTACCCGGCCGATCCCGCCTCCCCGCTCCCGGCCGCTCGCTGCTGGGCGGCGGCGCGGGTGCGGCTGCGTGCAACACGGTCGTGTTGGCCGGCCACCTACCCCGTGACGGGAACTGCCTCTCCGCCGTGACTTGAGCAGGCACCCGGACGGCCCCCCGACATGCTGACGGTGGAATCCTTGCACTGGTTCATGTACCCCGTGCCCTTGGAGAAGTTCGGGATGCAGGTGAAGTAACTGCAGATGTCACCAGGCGGGCTGGTGATCTTCGCCCCCCGACCGCAGTAGTTGTAGCCGTACGGGTTCGCCGGTGCCCCACACAGATCAACCTCCTGCACCGCCGGAGCGGGCGCCGGAGCGGGCGCCGGAGCGGGCGCCGGAGCGGGCGCCGGAGCGGGCGCCGGAGCGGGTGCTGGTGCTGGTGCTGGTGCTGGTGCTGGTGCCGGTGCCGGTGCCGGTGCCGGTGCCGGTGCTTGAGCGGATGGTAGCGCAGCGGGCGCAGCGGGCGCAGGAGCTGGCACCGCCACTGTCGTACTAGCTCGTGGCGGTGCCACGACTGATGTTGTGGTCGGGGGTGCAGTCATGGTGGTGGTGGTGGGCGGTGCCACCGCACTCGGCGGCCGGCTCAACGAAGTCGTGGGCGCCGCTGTCGTGGGCGCTGACGACGCCGCTGTCGAGTCCACCGGAACAGGCGGTTTCGGTGACAACGCCCCGCCCGCCATGGTGACCACGAACGCGGCACCCAGCGTGAGCGCGGCGGTCTTGCGGGTACGAATCCTCGCCCACTTCATCCGGCCCCGGACGAGTGCGATCAGCGCCACAACGAAACCGACGAGACCCACGAAGATCAGAAATCCACCCACAGAATCCCCCGACTTTGACGTCCCCCTTGTAGGGGAATGCGTACACCCAAAGGGGACGAGTGCCAACCCCGCCAGTTAGGTGAACTGCGAACGCGCTGCCGTAACAGGAGGTTCGAGCCGACCGGTCACCCGATCGAGGCTTACGCCGGTACCCGCCCCTCTGGGATGCTTCGCCCAGCTCCCACCCGACGATCCCCCTCGCGGGGTGGGAGTGAGGCGGTATCGGTCACACAGAGCCCAGCAGCCCCCGCCCCCGCCGTCTCGGGGCGCGCTGAGAGCGTTTGTGCCCCCCGCGTCGGCTGGCGGGTAGAGAACGTCCACCGCCGCACGCTTAGCGTTGCAGCGACAGCAGAACACCATGCGCCACCGACCCTGGCGCGCCGGTTGAAGCCTCCCCCAGTCACCGCCAGCAATACCCGGAGGCGATCCCATGGAGCAACTGAGGAAGGTTGGGGAGAGCTGGCGACGCGGGAGTCCTGACCGAAGCCGAGTTCGCCGACAAGACGGCGCAGATCCCCGGTGGCCTCTGACAGCAGGATCTCACGCCGGCCGGATCGACGCCGCGGGCATCCACTGCATCATCGGCACCTGGCCCCGCTTGTTTACCGGCTGCACCACGAACCGCACGCAGGCGATCCACGCCCCGCTAGAGCTGCGCGCCCACGCCAGCAGCTCACCCGTGGCGTACCCGGTGAGCGCCAGCCCACCCTTGGTGATCTTCAGCGGCTGGGTGTTCGGCAGACCGGGTGTCCGAGGGGGAACAGCGAGGCGAGGTCCACGATCACCGGCAGGGGCGGGTCCACAACGCGCCCGTTACCCATGGTGTCGGGCCAGTACTCCAGGGGGTCGAACACGCAGGCGACGTTACGGGTGGTGTTGAACGCACGGAGACGCTCTCCCCGCCCTGCACTCCAACAGCCCATCCGCGACAGGCGACCACGTGCACTGTTGCGGGCGGGGCACCCCCACCCCCGGACCACGGGCGAGGGTGCATCGGGCTCGTAGGCTTGGCGTGCCGCCGTCCCCGTGCCCTGTCCCCCCTCGCGCCGGGGGCGGCGGCCCATCTGTCCACAAGTGTGGATAGCTGTGCACAACCTGACCCCCTGGCCCGATCGCCGCGAACAGCCCCACCCAGAGACATACCGGGATGGGGCTGTTCGTCGCTCTACGGCCCGCTCAGGGGGCAGTCTGACCGTCCACGCCTGCACGAACAGCGGCAGGCCGAAGGAAATGCGTGGTCCAACGCCGAGTTGCAGATCCTGGTGTCATCAGGATCTGCACCTCAGCT
>JAABUR0100000937.1_pt1 | contig 56904 bp, 30 predicted proteins | sample 5560091 | NCBI WGS metagenome assembly JAABUR01 (sample SAMN10711879, study PRJNA513375) | rock metagenome | isolation source: Antarctica rocks | place: Antarctica: Victoria Land, University Valley sud | reverse complement strand
TAAAAATAGACTAATTTTATATTACTATATAACCCCTATAATTTATAATTATAATAATTCTAATTCTTCTACCTATTTAAGGGTAGTAATCTATTATTAATTATAGTAAATATAACTCGCTCTAGTAGTATTATAAGTAATACACCGTTATAATAGAGTTAAGATAAAAGTAGTTTATTAAATACTTTTAATAATAATCCTAGCTAATAGGAAAGGGAATAGGAAAGTTATATAAGGGATATAAATAAACCTAATAATACTAAAAATACCCCTAAGGGAGATTTAGAGAATTATAAAGGAAGTATTCCCCTTATAATAGAACGCCTTACGTAGGTAAGGCGTAAGTAAGAAGAGTTATTATAAATTTAGTAACTTAAAGAAGTTAAAGGAAATATTACCGCCCTAAAATTAGGGGAATAGATTTCTCTTTATAGTAATAGTAGTATAGGTTAGAAGCGTATATATAATAAAGTTAAGGAGTACTTAGATCCCTTCTAAAGTATATTAAAGCTAACTCTTATTCCTAATTATTATAATAAGAATATCCGTGAATACTAAGACTAGATATAATAATATAATATATCTTTTTTATAAACTCTATTTAATTTTACTACGTAGATATTATATATTCTATTTATAATACTAATATTTAAGAGTAACCTAGAATAACTTTAAGCTACTTATTTATATTCTTATCTATTAGAAATATTAAGTTAAAAGGATTTTATAAACTTTTTATTAAATTATATTAAAGATTTTATAAATAGGGAGTTAAGTATATATTAATAGTATACTAATATATATTAACGCTTAATATAGGTAATTTATAAGTTTAAAATATACTTAATATCTTTAAAAGCCTAACTACCTAAAAAAGTTAAAAGCGAGCGGATAATAAATTTATATACTAAGCTTACTAAAAAGCTTTAAATCACCCTTACGAATTAGGGGTCCCTACCTAATACGAGAGATAAACTCCTATTATTAGTGGTACGCCTTAAGGCTAATATTAATAAGATAAAAAGTTTAAGTAAGGAAGGCTAGTAAAATATATTATATAAGTACGCGGATTATAATAAAGGTAAAAAACTATAAATAAATAGGGATAATACTATAAGAGGACGAGGAATAGGCGGTTATAATAGTAAGAGTAGTTATAATAAGCCTAAATCGCGCGACTTATTAGATATTACTTATTAGAATTATAATAAGAAGGGCTACTATACTACTAGTTACCTTAATCCGCTAAAATAAGGTAGATTTTAAATAAAAGGAAGATGCCTATACCTTAATATTATAGGTAAATAGGGCTAATATATAAGTAAGGAGTAGGGAAAAGGCTAGACCCTATTAAGGACTCTAAATTATTAGAGGAGAGGTTATAAGGAGTAGAGGTTAAACCTCTAATATTATATTAATATAAGGTTAAGATAATATTAAAGTATAAGCCTCTTAAGTATAAGGGATATCTTAATTATAGTTCCTAGCTAAATATTATCTTATAAGCTTATATTATAAAAGTAGGTTTAAAATATATTAAAAACGCTAAATTACTATATCTAGGCTTTATAAATAGTAAGCCTATCTTCTATTATAATACGTATAATATAATATATTAAACTACTAATAGTTAGGGTTCTTCCTATTAATATACCTATATTTTCTATTTAATTAATAAGGTAGGACTACTGTTAGTTATTAGTAGACCTATATAGTATATAATAGGTATTAAGGTTAATATAAGTATAAGGAAGTAGTATTTTAGAATTAATAAGTTATTATTCTAACTAAATAATTTATAATAGTTTATAAAATTCTTAAAGAAATAGCTAGCTATCTATATACTTCTTATTTCTAATATTATTAATCTAGAACCTATATAATTAAGACTTAGAGTAGTAGGTATAAGTAATCTAGATAAGGAACACGTAGTTAATTTATATATATTACCTCTAGAGTTTAATAAGTTCTTAGATATATTCTTAGTTAAAGAAGCCGGATATCTACTATTCTATTAAGGAAGTAATTACGCTATTAATATAACTAGTAACCCGCCTTATAAACCCTTATATAACTTATTAAATATAAAGTTAGTAGAATTAAGATACTATCTAGATAAAGCCTTAGTAAAAGGATAGATTAGGTACTCTAAGAGTTCCGCGGGATTACCTATCCTATTTATCCTAAAGAAGGATAGAGGTCTACGTTTATATATTAACTACCGTAGGTTAAATAAAGTAACTATTAAGAATAGATATCCTTTACCTTTAATTAGTAAAATATTAGATCGCTTAAATAGAGTAAAGGTCTTTATAAAACTTAATCTTAAGGATATATATTATTATATTTATATCTAAAAAGGAGATAAGTAGAAGATTATATTTTATATATAATACGGTTATTTTAAGTATTTAATAATACTATTTAATCTTATAAATACTTTAGTAATCTTTTAAGCTTATATTAATAAGCCCTTAATAGGGTTACTAGATAAATTCTATATTATTTATCTTAATAATATTCTTATCTATTTAGAATTATATATAAAGTATAAGGATTATATATATAAAGTACTTAAGCGGCTTTAATAGTATAAATTATTTACTAACTTAAAGAAATATTAGTTCTTTATAATTAAAGTAGAGTTCCTAGGATTTATTATCTTAATTAAAGGCGTTATAATAGATTAGTGTAGGGTAGATACTATCTAGTTATAGCCTAGGCTAAAGAGTTTTTATAAAGTATAGATTTTTCTTAGATTTATAAATTTTTATTATTATTTTATTTATTAGTATCTATAAATTATATTACCCTTAATAGGGCTATTAAAGGGTAGTATAAAAGGCGTTAAGATAGGTCCTTTTAATTAGCCTAATAGAGTAGAGTATATATTTAATATACTCTAATAAGTATTTCTTAATATATTAATATTAAGATATTTTAGTCCTATATTACCTACGCGAGTTAAGACTAATATATTAGATTTTAGACTAGCTAGTATTCTATTATAACTCTAGGAATTAGGTTAATAATATCCTATAGCCTTTTAAAGTAAGAAAATAAACTTAGTTAAAGAATATTATAAAACTTATAATAAGGAGTTACTTATAATAGTTATAATCTTTAAGTAGTAGAGATACTACCTAGAAGGTAGTTTCTATCTAGTTAAAGTACTTACTAATTATAATAATTTAAGGGGTTTTATAAATATAAAGGCCTTAAATAGTTAATAGGCGAGATAGGTAATAAGACTCTCGACTTATAACTTTATTATTAAGTATAGACTAGGTAAGACTAACCTAGCTAATACGCCGTTAAGGCGCCCTAATTATAAAAGCGAGGGTAAGGTAATAAATAAACTTATCCTTATATTATAGTAAAAGCTATTAATAGTAGCGGGTTTATTAAACCCTATTTTCTATATTATAACTAAGGCCTACGTATTTCCTATTCTAGGATAGGGCTTATAACCCTCTAGTAATAAAGGTGAACTTACTATAATATATAGTATATACGTAAGGTAGTTATAGATACTAGTACTAGTTATAAGATTAGTAGTACTAGGAATTATTAATATAGCTATTAGAATAATAGTTTTAGATAGAGTATATCTATTAAGGCGTAGGGACCCTTAACCTAGTAATATAAGGAGTATAAGTAAGACGCTACCTTAACGTACCTATAATATAGCTAAGAAATAGCTTAACCCTATTACTGGAACTATTAGTTATAAATAACTTATTCTACGTTTTCTAGCTAGTATAATAGTAGAGAATAAAATAGTATATATTATAACTTTAAAGTCTATAATTAAATTAATTAAAGTACTTTAGTAAGAAGATATTTTTATTAGCTAGCGACGCGTAGGCGAAATAATAGATAGATAAGTTAAGAGAGCTAGTTAATAGATATTTAATAGTTAAGGTTTACTTAAGTATAATAAGAAATTATATATTCCTAAAGACTTATTAGTCTATAAAGAGCTATTAAAGCGCTATTATAACGACCCCTTAGTAGGGTATTTTAGGCTTAATAAGACACTTAGTCTCCTTTACTAAAAGTATACCTAGATAGGTATAAAGGTAGACGTTAAAGAATATATTAATTCTTATAATATTTATTAAAGAGTTAAGGTAAAATAATATTAATTATATAGTAACTTAACTATACTTCCTAAGCTAACTAGGCTATAAAGGTCGATTATAATAGATTTTATTATAGATCTTCCCTTATATAAATAGCGTAGAGGTATTTATAATACTATCCTTATAGTTATTAATAGGTATATAAAGATACTTCGCTACCTTCTTATATAGAAGGATTATAAGGTAACTAATCTTATAGATATCTTATTTAAAGAAGTCTTCTTAAAGTATAATATATCTAATAATATTATATTAGACTAAGGGAGTCTATTTATAAGCGCTTATTAGTCTAATTTATACTACTATTTAAAGTTAAATTATAGGCTAAGTATAGCCTTCTATCTATAAACTAATAGCTAAATAGAATATTAAAATTAGATATTAGAATATTATTTAAGAACTTACTATAATAATAGATAAGATAATTAGGTAGGGTTATTACCCCTAGCCGAATTTATATATTATAGTATAAAGAATATAATAATAGGCTATAATCCTTTTAAGCTTTACTACGGCTATTAGCCTAAGATTCTTATATATTCTAGGGATAGAACTTACTAAGAGGAGGTACTAGATATAAGATAATATATTTAAAAACTTTATAAATTATATAAAGACCTATTAAGTTAATAGTAAGATATATTAGAAATATAGGTAAAGTTTTATAATAGGAAGTATAAATTAATATCTTTTAATTAAGGAGACTTAGTTATACTAAATATAAAGAACTTAAAGTAAAAGTAACTAAGTAGGAAGCTATCTTATAAGCTTATTAATCTATTTTATATCCTTAGACCTATTAGTAAGTAGGCGTATCGCCTAGTATTACTATTAATATATATAATCTACCCTATTTTTTATACTTCTCTTTTAGAGCTATATATATATAGGTAAGGTAATACCTTTATACCTAAGCTACTACCTCTAGAGCTTATTAATAATAATAAGTAGTAGGAGTTAGAAGAGATTTTAGATAAGAAGATAAGGAAGGGTAAACTCTAGTATCTTATTAATTAGAAGGGATATCCTCCCTAATATAATTAATAGGTTCTAGAAGAAAATCTAGAAGATATATAAGAAATACGCGAAGACTTTAATAAGAAGTAAAAGCGCTATTATTATAAATAGGAGTTATAAATATTAAAATAGAATTAGAGAATATAGTAAAGGATATTTAATTAGTTACTTAAAAGTAAGTATAAAGAGTATTAATCTCTTTTATCTTACCTACTAGGAGTAGGTAAAACGCCCTAGGGGCGCTAGTATATAGGGATAACTTAGGAAAGAAATAAAAAACTATTTAATTAAATTAGGAGAAGGGAACCTAGTACTAAGTAGTTAAAGCTTACTTAGCTACCTATATAAGCGTAGGTAATATAATATTAGTACGCTAGGTACCTACTCCTTATTATTTATATCTATCTTATCCTCTAGGCTGTAGGCTAAGGGCTTAAAGCCTACTTAAAGATATATAAGTAATAGTTATAATAAGTAATAAATATAGTAAAAGTATAAGGGAGTATATCTTAGCTTACTTAATATTATAAATACCCGTAAGGGTTTTATTAATATATTTTATTATTTAAAGAATTATAATCTATACTTCTAATATACTTATTAATTTCTTTTTACTATTAAGATATATTATAATATAGTTATAAGAAGCTAGCTTAAAGTAGATAGTAATTATAATATTTATAAGGGTAACGCCCGCTACTTAAAGCTTTAATTTATCCTCTAAAGTATCTAGATAATCCGCGTTATTAATTAATTAATAAAGCTTAATTACCTTATTATAGACTAGGATTATATTATTAGGAATCTAGAAGTTAAGTAATTAGTATATATTATAATTATAAAAATAACCTAAGAATATAGGGAAAACCTACTAGTTTATAGTTATAATAGACTTTTAAATAATAGTTATACCGCTTAAGTATTATTTTCTTTCTATTAGTAATTATAAATATAGCGTTACCTATATTATTAGTATATATACTAAGTATAATACTATTATAAGTACTTATACTCTATAAGTCCTTTATTAATATAGTAGATATATCTCTTATATATATTTTATTTAAGACGGGGAGCTCCCTAGGAATATATAGCTAGGGAAGCGGGGGTAAGAATAATACGTTACTTTATATTAGCTACGTAGTCTAAATATACTTAAGTACTTACCTCTATAAAAGAGGGATAATAAGTAGGTATAACTAGATTATTATCTAGGCTAAACGGGTTATTAATACTTATAACGGAGCTAAGGTAAGAAGTAGGCTTAGGGATAGGCTTACGCGTAGGAGGAGTAGGCTCCTTAATAGGATCTTTAATAGGAATCTCTATAGGATTTATAGTAGGAGTTTTTATAGGATCCTTAATAATTAGATTATCTAACTAGGCGTTAAGATCTACTTCTACTTCTATTATAAAAGCTAGGCGTACTATATACGTTTTATATTAAATTAAGCTATATTATATTAGCTATATTTACGCGAAGAGCTAGTAAACTAATTTATAAGTAATACTTAAGATATTAAGATATTAGATATTATATTATATAATTAGCTATTATTATATATATATAAAAAGAGAGGGCGCTAAGTACCTAGAAAAGATATTATTAATAGTTATAAAAGATAAAGTATTAAGGAAAATTTTAGGTATTATAATAATAATACTAAGGCGCTAAGATTATATTAATATAGCTATTATTATTATATACGGAAAGTTATTATATATAACGCGTATACTTTAGATTATAATATATACGCGTAATAAATAGCTATATTATAATATAGAGTTAAGAATACTATATATTATAATTATTATATAAGTTATAATCTTACTTTATTAAGTTCTTTTCCTTATATCCTATACTAGGTTTAAAGGTTTTTATTAAACTTAATTAAATAGGCTATTTATAATAAACTTAAGGATAAGTTTCTTTAAGAGAGGAGGTAATTATTATAACCTATTAAATAGGCTATACTTTATATACGCTTAGTATATATTACACCCTTATATTAACCCGTAAGGGGAAATAATATATAAGGCTTACTAATCTCTTTAAGGGGTTTATTAGATCCCTTATAGAATAATTCTTAGATTTCTTAAGAATTAGTCTTACTATAAAAATGGACTAATTTTATATTACTATATAACCTCTATGATTTGCAATTATAATATAGGCCCGCTTTACCCGCTTTACCTGCTACCGTACCTATCCTTATACCTTCCTGACGTACCCTACTAGTAGTAACGACTTATAATAAATATCTAAGTAGGCTAAAAGATACGTATTTATCTAAGGTATTTAATACTTTAAAAATTATAGAAATCCGTCTATATACGTGGAAGATATGACTGATTTTATAAGTACGTTAAGCCTAAATTTTTGCTACAATTCGTGGGGTCGGGGTTAGGGTCTTGTAGCGCCCCAATGACATTGATTTTGCACACGGTAAATCTGCTAGTACATTCTAGCGCCATTGCCTCTAGCCTTGCTGAACCGGATGATATACATTCATAGCATGTGCCCGCTGAGATGTATTCGAATATATATAGGCGGGGAGAAACTGATTCTATCGAGGTCTTTTAACTAGTCCCTCGTCCTCCGATGATAGATCTTTTGATAGTTATACTCCGTAGCACCGAACCTCTTCTCTTTCTTGCAAACACATTTTACCGCTGGCTTCGGTTGGAATATCGTGGTCGTGTATGCGAGGAATTCGTTCTTGGAAGTTTTTGGTAAATTCTTCGAAGGTGGGCTCATTGCTCGGCCTTGTTGAACTTTGGCTGCTGGTCTTGTGCTTCAATCTAGGCGGAGGCCGTAACGATGATCGGTAATAAGAGATTTTAGCTTCCTTATTCAAATGCCAGAGATACTCGTTTGACAGCCGCTGGATAGACGGTACCTATTCTCGTCTTGTCATTTCAAGAGGCTCGACTTGTCAGCAGTGGCAGTGATAGGGCAACTTGACAACCCTTCAATGGCTGGATTTGAATTACAATGTGGCATTAAAAGCAACATATCCAAGGCGCTATTGCCGTATCATGGCTATAGATGTGATAGTCACTCACGTTGCTCCACCTTCATTTACTGCCAAGGATCCAAAGACCTCGATCAGGCCTTGCTCCATGCTTCCTGATCGGTCACCGTACCAAATCCAACTTGTCGATGCCTTCTGCTTCCCTCCACGCAGATAACGAAGTATCAGTTGCCCTTTGCCCAATTGAACAGACACTGTCTCTTTGTCTCTGGTCTTAGGGTCGCTCCACACAATTGATTTGTCGTAGGCGGATATTGTACGCCATTTGGGAAATACTGAAACAAGCCGCTGGATGATGACGAGGCTAAGACAATCGATTATGTGATTTTCGAGGGTTGTGAGTGTTGTGAATTGCGTTTGAGGTGGTAATGTGCTCATAAGGGTATCTGGGATAGGGTCTGGGATTATGACCTGGAAAGTCGTGCCGAAGTGTGGTGGCTGGAGCGCTGTGTGTGCTCTAACCTTTATCGCTGTAGGCTCGGATTGGAAAGAGAGCATCATAGTGGTGTCGAGAGGTAATGTTAGAGTCTTTATCATATCATCGACTGTAGATTTCTGTGAAGGTGCGATGGCGAAAGCCATTGTGTCACGACATTCCGAAGATCTGGTTCTTTTGATTGACATATCAAATCCTGCTACGGCCAAAGTCCTTCCAAATCCTTCTACAAAAGTCTGCATAGATTCAACGTAGGACTGATGCTGTAGATACTCGAGAATGGGCTTCAATAGCGCGTATATTGGCCTTGCGGGTTTGTGCTCTCGTAATGGCAAAGGCATCTTGGAGCGATTCTGTAGATTTCGTCGATGGGCGTGAGATAACAGGATGCGAAGAGCTACGGCGATAGCGTCCGCAACATGATCACTACTGGTCGCCTTCCCAAATGGTTCGTCGTTGAGAGGCACTAGAGTAATTTCGATCTGCTTACAGGTCTCGTACGGTAGCAGAATACTGCCATCGACGCAGCGTACGCCTTGATTGACAAGATTACGTGCTTCTCGGTCTAGCTCATGATGCAGCTCCTCGTCGAATAGGCTATCTCTTGCTCTCAGGATGTCCCTCTCTACCGAGACCTCTTCAGCCCCGTTATCACAATCTCTGATGTTTGAAGCAATATGTTTTCCTTGGTGAAGAATCCGCACTCGTAATCTTTTGTCGCCCGTCGATCTGATACCGCGGTCAAGACTAAGGTTGCCATCTTCGTCACGTCTAAGAGCTGCTAGCCCTCGGTCTCGGAAATCTGAATACGCTAGAACTCTGATCAGTAACATTTGCTTAGACGAAACATGTATTGTCTTATACCTTCAGCGAATCCGTAGCGAACCCCCAGAGTGTGCTTTTCACGCGGCAGCCGATGCAAAGACCAACCCTTCTCTTTCACGGCCAGTACCTGCTCCCAATACCTTGCCTCTCTTTCCATTTCTTGCTCCAAACGTGTGGCGGAGTTCAGCAAAGAATCCACCGTGCCATGCAGAGACTGCATCCTCCAACCAATCACCGTCATATCCTCATTGTGCCTCTCGATTGCGGAGACCTGAGGAACTTGGACTACTTCGGCCCCAAGGGACCCCAGTGGCACCATTTGCTTAAGCTCGGGCGACATTGTAGTTTGCGCTGCTGCAGGGGCATGCTTCGTCAATAGGAACGACACGAATTCAAGAGCCATCCGGCTCTCATTAGTTGCCTGCCTTATGGACAATGAGCTGGCAGATCGCGACGATACGGGCCGGTGTCTCCTCACACAATGTACTTTCGTATGTCCTCCCTTGCTTCGGCGACCTCTTCTTTCTTCGTCTCAGCATCTTGTCCCACTGCGGTGGTTTCGACTGCAACATCCTGACTACTATTCGCGCCTCCAGCATCGAGCTCGCGAATCTCTTCCTCGAGGCTTTTCTCGGTGACGTTTCGAAATGAGCCCCGCTGTTCGTTGACGCGCCGAATTAGATACTGGAGGGACTCTTTGTCCTTGTCAGCTTGGGGAGAGGCTTGCAACGAGAGGGCAAGCGTTTCAGCCATCCTGAGGAGTATGGTCGGGTCCTCAGAGCCATGTCACAAGACGAAGACTATGCACTGAATCTGCACCACTTGATATGCCACATCGATAGAGTGAATGTCGAGGTTGGAGGACAGCCCTACGACAATTCTAGCTGTTTTGAGGTGCGGAAGCGGTTCCATGAGCTTAAAGCCAGGAATCTTTGGCTGGCCAATCGATAAGCTCGTGGCACTTTCAGCAGGTCCGATAAGAAGCTGGAGAGCTCATTCGACCATCATACTCATCTTTTTCTGTCTACCTTCACGCTCATTATCAACGACCTTGCACTTACAGCTTCGTTCCTTTCCACCTTCCAGGCTCATTCATTGGATACAATCCGCCGATACTGACTACCGATTCTTCTAACGATGCCACCAATCACCAATGGCAGTCCAGCGCCCAAGAAAAGAATTGCTGTCATGACCAGTACAGTCCATCGTCGTTCTTCCTTCAGGACTTGGTGCTGATTCCTGATCCAGGTGGAGGTGACTCGCCTGGAATGAATGGCGCAGTCAGAGCGGTTGTTCGCATGTCTCTAGATCAAGGCTGTGAGCCATACTTCGTCTTAGAGGGCTACGAAGGTCTCGTGCAGGGTGGTGACCTTATAAAGCAAGCTCGTTGGGAAGACGTTCGGGGGTGGCTCTCCGAAGGCGGTACCTTGATTGGTACAGCGCGGTGCAAAGCTTTTACGGAAAGACCTGGACGACTGAAAGCTGCGAAGAATATGATTGAAAAGGGTATAAATGCGTTGGTGATATGTGGTATGTGACGCTCCTCTTTTGAACACTGGTTTACTCGATTCCTTTTCATCGTTCCAAGCACGCAATGCTGATATCGGAATCTTGACAGGTGGAGATGGGTCTCTCACGGGAGCCGATACCTTTAGAGGAGAATGGCCAGGGTTGCTCGAAGAATTGGGCAATAAAAAAGAGATATCAACAGAACAATTGGAGACCTTTCAACATCTAAATATCGTCGGTCTGGTTGGGTCGATTGACAACGATTTTGCAGACACTGATGCTACCATTGGATGCTACTCTTCGTTGGGTCGAATATGTGAGGCGGTGGACTACATTGATGCAACAGCATTTTCACATCAGCGGGCTTTCGTGATTGAAGTTATGGGCCGGCATTGTGGGTGGCTAGCGCTGATGGCAGGAGTATCGACGGGAGCTGATTTCATCTGTATGTACTCCAGCTCAAATTTCTTGTCAAATACCGTTGGTTGGGTCTTGGTACGGGTATTGGAACGTATCGTAGGAGCAGTCACTCCTCAGTTGCATCTACAGCATTGGAGCTTCCTCTCGGCAGGGCGATTACTGACTGTGGGAATCACGATCAGTCATTCCTGAAAATCCGCCTGATAAGGACTGGGAAACGCAGATGTGCAACATCATCAAACAGGTCTATCTCACATACACATTCACTTGGCCTTTACTCACGATTCCCAGCATCGATCCCTCGGAAAGCGGAAAACAATCGTTATAGGTAATTGAATTCTTGCTTGACGAATCCGTACACAGGATAAACGTTAATACCACGAACAGTCGCGGAAGGCGCTCATGATCTGGAATTGAATAAGATATTGCCGACCAGAGTCAAAGACTTATTATCAAATACCCTTGGACTGGATACTCGAATCACTACACTCGGTCACGTCCAGAGAGGAGGCAATGCATGTGCCTACGATCGACAATTATCTACGTTGCAAGGAGCTGAAGCGGTCAAGGCAGTCCTCGAAGCCACACCGGACACACCCTCAAATTTCATTGCCATTTTAGAGAATAAGATTGTTCGAAACCCACTCATTGAAGCCGTGCAGTCGACCGCCGAAGTTGCCAAGGCGATCAAAGTCAAAGACTTCAAACGTGCAATGGAGCTGCGAGGCCCAGAATTTGCGGAGTATCATAGGTAAGAACTACTGACTTCTTATCACCACATGTTCTGACGAGGTGGAAGGGCATATATGACCACCACAGCTACAGATCAGCCGGCATTGCGGCTACCAAAAGAAAAGGTTGTTCTACCTCTCTCTGCCATGGAAGGACACTTACTAACTTTTGATAGCACATGAGGATTGCCATCGTACACGTAGGTGCCCCTGCAGGTGGGATGAATTCAGGAACCCGAGCAGCAGTAGCATACTGTCTATCCCGCGGCCACACCCCATTAGCAATCCACAATGGCTTTCCCGGTCTCGTTCGCCATCACGCGGACAAGCCAGTCGGCTCTGTCCGGGAATTAAGTTGGCTAGAAGTTGAGGGCTGGATAAGTCGTGGTGGCTCCGAAATTGGCACCAATAGGGAAATACCTTCCAAGGTCGGTATGGGCGAAACAGCCGACTGCTTCAACCTGTACAAATTCGACGGACTTTTCATCATCGGTGGTTTCGAAGCCTTTACCGCTCTCAGTGAACTTCGAAAAGCAAGACCGGATTATCCAGCATTTCGTATTCCGATGATGCTGCTTCCAGCAACTATTAGCAACAACGTCCCGGGAACCGAGTACTCTGTCGGCAGTGATACCTGCCTGAACGCATTGATCAACTATGTAAGAAATCATTTATACTACATCTTTGAAACAGATTACTGACCAGGCCACCAGTGCGACGCAATCAAACAATCAGCGTCTGCCTCGCGGCGGCGCATCTTTGTCGTCGAAACCCAGGGAGGACGCTCAGGATACATAGCCACCATGGCCGGCCTGGTAAGTTTTCCCCATTCCTGTCTCATAGCAAACCCGCTTCCGAAAGCCTATCTCGCAAGTAGCAACTCCCCCTATACGTCGTCATAATCCAAGATCCTCACTCTTACACGCACCCACTAACCACTCATCCCCCAGGGCATCGGCGCCCTAGCCGTCTACACCCCGGAAGAAGGCATAACAATGTCCATGCTAACCCGCGACATCAACCACCTCAAAGACAGCTTCGCCAAAGACCAAGGCCAGAACCGCGCCGGCAAACTCATCCTAAACAACGAACACGCCAACGCCACCTACACGACCCAAGTCATCGCCGACATGATCAAAGAAGAATCAAAAGGCCGCTTCGAATCCCGCTTCGCCATCCCCGGCCACGTCCAGCAAGGCGGCACGCCCTCGCCCATGGACCGCGTCCGCGCCGTCCGCCTCGCCGTGAAATGCGTCCAAGCTATCGAGAAATACGCGGGGGTGTCGAAAGATGAGATCGCGGCGGATGAGATGTCGATGGCGGTCATTGGCATTAAAGGCGCCAGTGTGGTCTTTGGAGCCATGGAGCGGTTGGAGCGGGAAGAGACGAACTGGCGCGATCGGAGGCCGAAGGCGGAGAGTTGGTTGAAGTATAAGTTGATTGTCGATACGTTGAGCGGGAGGCCGAGGAAGGAGGATTGCTGTGGCGAGTGTGGAAGGGCGTTTGTTAATTAAACGGGTTAGATGGACAGACGTATATACCCTAGGTTATTGACAATAGAATATTATCAAAATTTTCATCCTATCGCATCCCATCGATCCACCTCGTTGAAATATGAGTCGATTATTGATTGTCGATACATCAAGCAGGAGGCCGAGGAAGGAGGATTACTGCGGGGAGTATGGAAGGGCGTTTGTCAACTAGAACAGGCAACATACATAGAAAAGTATAAATTTAGAGGTATAAGGGGCAGGCAGGCGCAGATATTATGTACATATACCCTAGGGAGAGAAATGTCCTATCCTATCCCTATCCCATCCCATCCTCTTAATCTAATCAATCTATCTCATCAACATAAAAGCTAATAATCTATTAAGTAAGAGGCCAAGGAAAGAAGATTACTATAGAAAATATATGAGAGTATTTATCACTTAAACAGGTAATATAGACGTATATACCTGCCCCAGAATCCCGAAAATAGAATACCAAGGTATAGATAAATTTATCCTATCCCTTCCCTTCCCATCCCATCCCTCCTATCCCATCCCATCCATCAAAGAATATCCGCCCTATCCTATCCCTTCCTATCCTATCCTATCCCCTCCCCTCCCTTCCCACCCCATCCCATCCCATCCTATCCCTCCTATCCTCTCTATCCCTCCTATCCCATCCCTTCCCATCCCATCCTATCCCGCCGTAAAACCCTCCTATCCCATCCCTTCCCATCTATCCCATCCCTTCCTATCCCTCCTATCCCTCCTATCCTCTCTATCCCTTCCCATCCCCAACACCTCACCTCACCCCAAACCAACGCCAACGCCAACGCCAACCTCAATACCGCAAAAATTCCCAATGGGGCAAATATCTATAACCGGGGCGTAATCTATTCTATATTCCGCCATCTGAAAAGATAAATGTAGAGACTACCCACCTACCTACCTTACCTACCTACCTGAAGGTAAGATAAAAAAGACGAAAAGGCAACGGAAACGATTACGGAAGACATCCCGTCGCCCGTCGCGATGGGATTCCTCAAAACCTCGAAAGCATCGGCAGTTCCCTTCATCTACCTCGGCCAGCCCCGCAATGAGAGCAGGCTTGCAATTTCCGACTACAGGGAGAGATATAAGTGAACGGTTGCAAAGGCTGACTACTCTACGGCCCGTACTACGCGCATAGAACGTAATCGGTGGACGACAAAGATACAATGTTCACGGATGGTGATTAGTTGTTGCACAAAGGTATGATCCACAAGCGTGAAAGCGCGTGGACTTTTTGTATTTTTTTCTAGCCATGTACTCGTAAAGCATTAACGCGTTGTTCCATTACCTCCAAAAGCATTACCATCACGCATTGTGAATTCAACATCTATTGTTATTACAGCGCAGCGTCCCTCAACCAGCCATGTAAAGACCCAGGGCGACGATGTGCGGGTTCAGCATCGAAGTGTTGAACGGAGTGACGAAAAGGTCGAGGTCTGTGAGCATGACGGCCATGGTGCCATTGATGACACCATCATTGCTGTAGACAAAACCTTCTGGCTGGAAGGTGTAGCCAGTATTGTTGCCAGTAAGTGTGAGGGGGCTGTAGGCTGTTGGAAGTCAGTCTCAATGCTCTCGATGATGACACGATAAGACTTACTCAGGTTGAGCTGCTGCGACCAACCGACAAACTTGGGAGCCCCAGCAGTAGTGGATGTCACGTACGAGTTGTTAGGACCGACGGCTTGACCTGGTGCATCCCACGAAAGCAGGATCTGCTTGCCGGCGAATGACAGGGGCTCCGTCTTGTTGTGGCCGACGGCTGGGCCGCATCCGTATCCAATTGCGGTTATGTTTTGACATGAGCCGGTAGTGAGATTGGAAATGGATGGGTCGGCGACACGGGGACCGACCTGCTCGCTGCCGTCTTGAGCTGTGTCGTTGGGTGAGTAGCGGTTGATGTTGGGATTGTTCAGGATATGGAGGACGGGGAAGTTCTGCCATGCCAGACGGGTCTGGTTTTCAGGACAATAGCTGATGTAGGGCGCAAGCATAGACCACGCCCACGACTGAGGCCAACCGTTCTCGAATGACACGTCCATGGGAGTCAAGCCGCTCATTTGGCGGAAGATCAATTGTTGACGGGCTTCCGTAGCGATGGACTGAGCCAAGAGCTGACCAACCTCTCGAGCATCGAGATGGTTGATGAAGCCCCAAACACCCGACTCGCCGAAGCGGGTCAGGCGCTGCATGAAGTCGAGCCACTCGCGGACGGTATTGTATGGGTAATTATAGTAGCACTGCTTGGGGGCCCGTTCGCCAAGCATATTCGTGAGCAGGGTTGCATGATCGGTTTCCTGATCTGCCATGAATTCGATCAGGGATTGGTATTCAGGACCAAGGCCAGCCGCGAGCAGATCGTCTTGCGAGAATCTTGCAAGGCCATCGTGGAAAAGGTCCAGTTCGATCCACTCTTGGTACAAGCCTATCGATTCACCGTCAGCATATTCTCCACGATCCCTTCTTGTCTCAACGTACCCAAGGCTATCGACTCGAAGTCAAAGTCGCTGTTGACCATATATCTCGGTAGGGTCCCATTGGTGCCCAATCCACCTGCGGGTGTGTATGGCGCCGGGAAAGGGTTCAATGGAACACCAGCGGAATTATAGTAGGTCGCCGTTGGGTTCAACGGCTTAGGGTCGATAGAGGCAGCAAGAGTTGTCGGCCCTGGCACGGCACCAGTAGTGGTGGGGGTGCCGGTGTATGGGCCGTGAAAGGAGGCGCTAGTATACCCATTTTGCTCAACCACGATGGGGTAATCTGGACCAGCAGTGCTCTGGGGGGCGTATGAGACCTGTGAGTCGGGCCCGAAGGAAGTTACCTGTGGTGCTGGAGCGGCGAAGACAGCTGGGGCCACTGCCAGCACGGCGGCGGCAATTGGGTGGGTAAACATGCTGAGGTATGTACCGAGTATGGGGGAATGTCGGTGCTGGTGGTATTTGATGTGGGGACTGTCGAAGAAGTTGCAGAGCGGTGAGTGTTTGCCATTATATAGCTGAAGTGGCGAACGTCACTGCTTATTGAGACGGGTCCCAACGCGTAATGCTCCCACGAAGCTGGACCGAAGGCAAGAACTCCCGACATGTCGGGCTTAAGCCACTGCTGAGGTCATGCAGTATTCGCACATTTGCACCTATGAGCAAAGCATAATAGTAAGGGTCTCATGTGGAGCGTCTGGCTTCTGTTGACGCGGCTCGTGCAGCTGCGGATGATTTGGGCGATCTCGAGGATGCAAGGGATTGCCCGCTATTGAAAGCTTGCGTAAGGTAGGTAGCTCCCCATGTCGTCTCCACCCTTGAGCTCTTTCCAGCATCCAATCAAATGAGATGTATTGCTTTTGGATGGGTTGCCATTGGAGGTGAAGTTGTCGCAGGTACGGAAATAGCGGCAATTACGCGATTGCCTTTTCTTCAGATGAGATCTTTTCTCTCCACAGGCCTCACCAGCCTTGGCTGCGCTAACCATAATGCGTATGGTTCCACCTGCCACGGCCACCGACATATGTCCGGAATACGAACATACTAAAGTACCTAGTATGCGACATTCGGCTCTTACGGAATTTCTCATCGCAATCCTTCGAACCGGATCCATGCTCTCCTATCGATTCTTCCATGCAACCACATAGAATTATCCCAAGGCCATAGCCATGGCCATGGTTGACGATTTTGATGTTCACGCGTACCATGCTCTTTCTTCCACTTCATCCTATGTTGCTCCTCCATTCTCTGTGAGACCGTTAAATTTGGTTTCACGATGTTCGTTCGATATGGTTTATGACGCTGACTGCTTATGATGGTCACATTAATTCTGTATTCTATCAAACATTGGAAGGACATTGGAATGTAGTTCAAAATCTGTTTTTCCTTCATCGCCCACTCTTCTCAAGTCATCATTACGAGGATCTATACACCGTTCCAAAGCATGAGTTTCACTACTTCCCACTGCTGCAGACGTTCCGCAGACGTTGAACAAGTATCATTCAGTTACAATGAGTCTTGGACACACACTGGGTGGAGAACAAGCCGGTCACCTGCAATTTGTTATCCCGTATTGATGTATGGTGCTGTATCTCAAAAAGTCTTTCGGCGGTTCTACAGTCCACTACTTTAAGCGGCTAAACTCATCTTTCCTCTCGTTCAGGATTCTGGGTGGACAATTTATTGCATTATCAAAATTGTGGACTTCACTCCACCAAGACCGGAAAATCATGTAAGTGCGGTTTCAATGAGGACGTTACATGCATCATCTGCCTTATTGCAACCACTGCCAGGGATCAGAGCAGAGCTCATCAAATTGGAGGAAATTACTTTGAGCAGCGTGCACGGTATCCCATTCACATGCAGCTCAAAACTTTCTGTGAGTCGTCCTTCGTCGATCATCAATCGCTTCTAGTCATTGTCCCACGGATTTTGGGCTCTCAGGTCGAATGGGGTCAACGGAGGCTCCGCACCAGAAATTTCCTAGGCTCAAACGCTAGTACAGCGTATGCAACAACCTCATTGGGGATCAAACGTTTATACTTGGCATATGGGCGGAGATCATCGGGTGTCAAGACGCCGACGTTATGCATATGCGGTGACTCGATCCACGTGAGAAAAAACTGACTCCATCCGACCTGAGATTCGATCAAAATCTTCCACATACATTCATACCAATAATCCAACGCCAATCATAGGCCAGATCAAGGAGCGTTCAGGACTCGGATAGTTTATTTTATTAAATTTTATTAGATTTGAGCTGATCAAGGTCACTGTTCTACGCTAAGCGGACAGCAGTCTCATCATACCTATTGACTGTGTTGGTAGTAGCGACTTGAGCGGTCTTTCTTGACGGCCAAGGCATTGTGCGCGACACAAGTTCTCCACTGTATTCCAGAACGTTACTTTAACCCTTGCTTTCCCGTACTTTCGTCCCAGACTTACGCCACCACGCCACCTGTCAGCGTTCCGTTTGCTCTAGTGTTTCTTCAAAGAGCTCAGAAGCAGGCGCAAGCAATCGAGCGTGCCTATTTACGCCCTATTCGGTTCAGTATGCATATGTTCTTCTTATCACCCGAATGAGTCATTTCGAGGGCGATGAATATCCTCGTCGTCAAAGATACATTTCTAGTGTTTGTATCTGGTCGAGAGTAATGGCATACAAACCATGATGCTGAGATATACCACTATGTACGAGAGGTGAGACGTACAGCATTCAAGACTCGATGGCTTCACGAAGTTTCTGATTGGGAAATCACATGGTCATTTCAGATCAACACTGATTCGAAGCAATAGCCTGTCAACACCAAACACGGCATTAATTGAAGGAAATCAGTTGTCGCATTTTGACCCCCAAAGTGCTTGATATTTATCCGCAGTCATATTGATTCGCCCACGCTTCAATCCGTAATAACTAACCAGTGATCAATCTAGACTTTTGGTTCCGAATTAGATAAGTCATTATGACCGAGTAAACCTCCCGGAGAGTCTCAGCAATTCTACCTCGAAAGGCTTATCATTGACTTATTTACCTCGGATCATTACCAACATCGTTACTCTGCGTTCACTTTCTTTCCCCCACGGCGAGCCTCGCACCACCAGTGCTTCAAGCATTGCTCATTTCTACATATCCGGAGCTTCCCCCTCCACGATACGTCGCGATTGATTTACTACCGACACCGACGTCGCCGTTACCGAAGATGAATCCACTAGCTGGCTTCAACTCCTCTTGGTTCGCGATTAGGGCCTGGACCTACTCAATCCGCATGAAAGTGAAGAAATCAAAGCACTATTCCATTAGAGAACAATTCAAGGCCAAAGCAATTTTGGAAACATTCGATGTTAAACATACTCCCATTGATAGACACAGCTCGACGTTTCGAATGAAGCTCATGATACTCCAAACAGCTATCAGTCCTCAATTTCAGTCACAACACATCTCACTGAGCGAGTGACAGGTTGCTTCAAGGATAACGTGTTCGATCCCTCCAATTGTTCATTTCCGGAGTGAAGTACTTGCGGATCTGCCCCTGGACATTTCAGAACATAACTTCATCCACTGACCCTTCTTCCTCTTGCATCTTCAGCATGTATTGATTTGCCTGTTATTTTGGACAGTTGTCATCGGTCACGATTACTACAGACGTTTTCCAGTATATCAATATACATATATATATAAGTGCAATCATCACTCGTTGCGACATTGTCCCATTTCCTCGCTGTGGGTAGAGTTGATCCTAGTCTGCAGAAGTATACTGCCATCGACGCCAGCTGGACAGTCATGGGCGATGTTCGTTCCAGCTTTATGAAGAAGCTCCAGGAACGGAAGCCTCCCCAAAGTCTCTATCGAACAGTAGATTTGGCATGTTCCCCTAGCTTCGGATTCAAGATACTGACCCTATGATTTCTGATTTCGAAAGTTTTTGCCATATTCCAAAGTGGGGCCAAGCCCGGGTTACTAGTGCTGTGTAAGAAGTATTCGGCAACGGACTACCTGGATCATGGAACGCTACAACCTATATATTCAATGCTCCACAAGATATCAATTACAATGTAGTCAGCCTTCCTTGACCCGCATCTTTTCTTACTTCATATATATATACGTACGAATCCTAATGAGTATCCTTCGGTGATAGTGCCAGGGATGGCGGTGACCCACTGGTGTAGGATGGGCAAGCACCCCGGAATTCATCAGGGATGTCTGGCCGAATCCACAAGGTGCCGGCATGAGCGTTGTCTCAGAGCAAGCAGAAAAAGTTCGATATTCTACGTTTGTCACATTGGTGTATCAATGGTTCTCTTAAGGATTTCACCTCCCGTAGCCTGAGGACAAGACAGCCTCTGGCGACGCAGAGATTGAAAGAGGTCGACGATGAAGTGATAGTTGCAAAGTCCCCTTGCATCGTGAGTAATCAACAACTCAACAGCCAGTATACAATGCTGGACGGATTTCTAGATCTTATCTTGACTGATACAGAACGCTAGAGGATCGTTTGCCAGCCTTGCGGAGCAAGAATCTTACATTGTACGACAAATCATATCTAAGTCTTATCGAGATCGAAAGATTTGGGCCGGCTGCGATTTAATCCTTTCTTTTTCAAGATTACTGTGGTTGGTGTATGCGCTCTTTTTGCATCTTTGCCCCTTGTGACTTAACGACTTTACAGAGTCACTTCTGGAATCACGAAGCATTGGCGAAAAGGTCCATCAACACACGAATATTGTAACTTATCCTATATAAGTCTCTGGAAGGCTGATGATTACTAGAGAAGCGACCCTAGAGCCCATCCAGCCTAATTCTCCAACAATACACAACAAATTTCCCAACATTATAACTCCGGAAATCATTCTCCTCTTGATCCTCGTCCGCCATCCAAATCCCAAAAATCAATGCAGATTTCTAAATCTATCACTTTCCACTTCACACTTTTCCATGGCTCATCTCTCATTCTTCCTCCCTGCCTCGCTAACAAAAGCGCTGAATCGAAGGCAAAAGATAGACTGGGGCAGGCCTAGAGCATCAAGTACTTATGTTTGGATTTTTCCATTTGTATTACTCATATCTTGTTTCTATTGGTGAAGCATACGGTTGAGTGATATACATGAAGAGTACTTATGAATTCAGATTCTACAGTGATAGAGACGATGTCGCTTTCAACGCGACCGGTACTGTAAGGCCCCAAGCCACAAGTACAGGAAACGACGACTTCACCGAGCAGAGTCCGCCACTATCAAAGACTTGGCCGGAAGACTTGGCCGGACTTCAGCACAGACGTCCGCCGACAAAAACGAGGCGGTACATACGCTTCCTCATACTCACCCTCACCCTGTCGCTCGCGAACACTTTGGACATAGCTGTAGCTACAAGGTATCCGCTATAGGATATTGATACGAGTACTGTGTCTTCATCAAGAGCTGAGGCGACATTGGCGGGAATAACCAACCACAACAATGCCCTCGTTCGATTGCCGCCTTCCTTGTCTCTTGCAAGTTTACTTCCCTCATCCTGAGTCTCGAACTCTTCCTCCAGTTGCCACGCATTTCTCATAAGCAAAACCCTGACACGATACTGAAATAGTATAAGACAGAATCGGAAAGACTGATGCCGAGAACGGTAGAAGGCTGAGATGAGTTTTCTCCGATCAAAGCGTCGTTGGACTTCTACCTTCGTTGGCTATATCTCCCCCTTATTCCAGGTTTTCAACTCTCATATTATTTTTCTCTTTCCCTCCAGCCGCCATGCAAACCCTGCTAGGGTTTGCGAGCTGGTCTATGCATGGTTTCTGAGATTATATATTGAAAGGTAAAGAGCTGAGATAAGTTTTCTCGTATCAAAGCGCCGTCGGGGTTTTATTTTATATATATATATACCTCCCGCTTGTTCCTCATTTTTAACTCTCATATTATTCTTCTGCCATAGCTCCACGTATCTCCTCGTAGCCGGTATGGTTTTATGAGCTTCAAGGTCCTCTATCAGGACGTTATCAATTGATTCACTGCTGTTTTCTCGTATTCTTCACTCCGGCGGTGACGTCGGGAGTTGAACTCTGCTCGGTGATCATAATCCCAGGGATTCCCACTTTCTTTCCTCCCTTTCTTTCCTCCCTTTCTTTCTTCCCCTAACCCATCATCATGCCGTATGAAATTGGTAGGTATCCCCTCATCTTGTATATACTCGTACACTGCTGATACTCTCGTAATTGACGGAGAGAACTTCATCATCCGGGTGGATGTCAAATTTGTAGGTGACTTTTCTCATATCATTCAGAGAAGTTTCTCTTCTCCGCACTCCTCTTGCCTCCCAACCGCCGCGAGGAACGGGACTCCTGGGGCTGTATCAGAGCTAAGAGGAGGGATACTTCACTGTGGTATAGAGGAAGGCAACTGGTTTGGGCAAAGAGGTTAGCATCTATTGGCCTGACGTCAGTGACGGGAGTCCACTGGTGCCTAGCACCCGCGAAGTCGACGACGAAACCCAGAAAATCCTACAGGAACAAGCGGGATGGACCCTTGACAAACTCCTAACCCATGAGGCGATCAGTTCAGAGGTACTCGGCGACGCATCTCGGGTGGAGGAACACCTCCATTTGGATTATCTCAGGCTCCAGAGCCAGGTAAATTCGATAACCTCCCCGTGCCCTACATATCTCGATACGTGCGGTCGTCTAGGAATCGACCCCCTCGAACCCATCCTCCCCTTCCTTCCGGGCACCAAGATCCCCCCTCGCCTCAGTAAGCTCCAACGGCGGCTGAAGCCCTGGCAGGTGCAGTTCCTAGCATGGGCCTAGGATATGGAAAAGACGGACTTGGGTTCCTGGCTATTGGGTGATGAGATTGGACTAGGGAAGACGTTGGCCGCGCTTAGTTGACAGGTGGAGTCGGCTCGTGCCAATATTTATGGGTAAGATGCTGAAACGCCATTAGAGTTTGATTTTTTATTTATATATGTCGACTTCCCTCTTGTTCCTTGTTTCTAACTCTCATGTTATTTCGCTTTCCCTCCGACTGCCACGCAATATTCACACAGACCATCCTACCGCGATACTCGAGCTCATCCCCACACGAACCATACCAGATCCCCAACGAAACCTCAGTGTCAGCGTACGGGCAGTGCAATGGTATCTTACTCGGCGGACTGGAACAATGAGGCCAATAATATTGGCAAACACCGTTGGGGGACCAATTCGTGAAGATCTGCGTAAATTCCAACCATCAGCAGGTAATTAATTGATGAAGCTACCTCTAAAATCGAGAGGACCGAGGCTGAGACTACGATTTGAGGTACCATAAGCTCCTAATCGATCGTTGTATTCCGCTGACAATGTGAAGGTCAAAAGACTAAGATTGAGGTTGATAAGAGGGCAGGGATAGATAACGGACTGGTAAGATGGAATCTTCTGTGATAGCAAATTATTTACTAGAATCCATGTCCAGCTTCGCATCAAGAAACCAACTTCAAGCTCATCGCATGGGTATGGTGTGGCCTACAAGACCCCCAGATCATTGACAAAGCACTCGAGAGGTGGGAAACCCTCACGAGGTGGGGGGAGCTAACAAGCCGATAGGAGGCAAGAAGACGGTAGTGCGAACGGGTGATATGATGAAATGTAATCAGCTAATTCTTTACAGTCAGCAGTAAGCCTGCCTCGAAATTTCCGAGTGATTGCCATTTCCATCGGTATAAGGCGCGTTTGCCAATAGGGGGATTCAGACTGTTCCAACTTTTGGAATAGAACAGTCGCGAGTCAGAGGTGAAAATCATCGGAAGAGGGTGGAACGTGCACTAATTAGCTAGATCACCTTACTAAGCTGATCTGTTCCAGAATTAAGGGTTCGAACTGTTCTAGGTCAGGGAGCTGGAACTGAACTAAATCTTGATTCACTGATTCGCCCAGTGGGAAATTAAGTCGCCGGATCAATATCTCATTGGCTCTACTAGAATAGGCTCGGGTCATTAGCTAAGCGAAAACTGTTCTGATTCACTGGTCCAAGGAACAGAACAGTCTGAATCCCCCTATTCATTAGAGATGGCAGTCACAGGCGGTATATCGTCGATCAAAATAGATTCTTCACTTTCCTGCTTCTTTTTCCCTCCGATTGACATGTCTTTACACTTGATAACTCTCCTCGGGACACTTGAAGGTTGGTTGGGGGGGATAGCTGCACATTTGATCGCTCTGGTCCTCGCTCCGGTGTTGGTTGGACGCTGTGCGTTTGCGTCTCTACCCTCCCGCTCCCCCCGATCGTCTGGACATCGAAATTCCCAATCTATCAACGGAGATAGAAACGCTGGCGAAACAGATTGAACTCCTCCGGAAGGGGTACCGTCAAAGCGCAAGTACAAAGTCGACCAAAATCTCAAAGCTCTTCGCGAAATCAAACGATATCAGAAGAGTGGGGAAAATCTCATAATAAAATTACCATTCAGTCAGATTGTCAGGGAGATGATGGCGGATGTCACGGGGGTTGGTGAACAGCCGTACCGTATTTAAAGTACATAAGGCTTTAGGAGTATTATAGGATGCGACGAAAGCGTTTATAGTATTATACCTATCGAGTAAGTGCATTACCTGTTTGCATTACCATTCAAATCTCACGATTATCACTAACATATCCGGAGTTCATCGGTATACTATGGTTAGTACGCATCCGTCTCTCGAGAAATTCTAGCGGTTACGAACTGCCGCAGCGACTTGCTCGCTACTAAATCCTCCCCATCATGTTTTCCTCCGTCGATTTAAGCCGCGATAACGGCGGTGTTGGTATGGATACGACTTGTTTGAAAGCACCGATATGGCGCAGAGGAAGGCGGATTCGTCACTTCCATGCAGTTCTGTGAATCTTCCACACGCAGCCTGGTCGTGCTCGAAATCTCATGGTGCGATATGTTGCCAGCCAACAGACAGCCTACAGGGAGCGGACTATAGCTGAAGCCAGACACCCACTAAAAGGTTACATACTTTACGAATTTCAAAAGAAAAACGCCATCTCCGCAGGTGGAGCCTCATTCGTTAAGAAATATGATTACCTGTGCAAGCATCCATTTCTCCCAGCTATCATTCATACTAATCATAAGCCTCTTACCTATTTCCTCAGTTCCGATTTACATAAAGGTATTTACGGCCACTGGGTAGATCAGCTCCGTCGCCTCAATATCAAAATTAAGTACATCCCTAGGCTTCACAATAAGGTTATTGATGGCTTACCAAGGACCTTATTTAATACAGATGATTACTCTTCAAGTAAATAAATTAATCTCGTCCGACAAGAGCTTAACACTCGAGGCCCCTCGTAGGTCTGGAAAGATGGTAAAGGATGGATTCGAAGCATTTCTTACTTCATTAGATCCCTCGTATCAATCTGAAGTACGGGAGCATGGTACTATTAATGGCCTGTCTGTGTTTTACCTCGAGGCAGCTTTGACGACTTATATTGACAGACATCCCATGGTTCTCCCTGCTATCTCCAATTACCATAACGATTACGATTTAGGACCTGCACTAGCACCGTTCCCGGAGATCCCATCCTTGAGCGCCTTGCCTGGGTGTCAAGGCCTCGACAGAGCAATGGCGAGCGAGAAGACGCAGTCGTCGTTGAAGCTATTGGCAAGAACTGACATTCAGCCAATCATATTCTTCACTCGGTGTCTTAATGACGCTGAGAGAAACTATTGGCTTATAGATTGGTAATCGCAGGGACTGTGTGGGTTGTAAGCAAAGTAAGACAAATGTTCAAATCTAAATTGCAATCGCCAGTGATTGTCTATACAGACCATTCTGCGCGCTACTCCCATATCGAAACGGATTGCTTTGAGGACCACTAGCACCGATCAGCTGAAATCGCGGCTTGTAAATAACTTCCGAGAGCACGGACTTATGTATATATATATTGATATGGGGAACATGGTGAGAGATTTCAACAATGACATGAATTCGGTATTTATCCTTACCATACCAGGGAATACATAGCCTTTCAGTACCACTATGACACACCTCGGCCACGGTTCCGAAGAGGTTACACAGCGCGAGGATCACTGTTCGCATTATCACGAAGACTGATCCGATGCCAACACCTAGGTGTACGGACGGGATCTGTGTGGTAAAGTAAAGCGATCAAATGGGGAACAACATTCACGACGAGGATTTCGAAGTCGCACGCTCCGAACGATGCTCGAAATCATAATGCCAACACGAGCGGCGTTATCGGACTTTTTGACGGGGACGAGACTTTTGTAAATCTTTTAATTCGACGAGGTTTGATGGGATGGAGAGTGTCTCTTGTAGTGAAGTATCATCTCCCTCCGATTCATTCTTTCTCTCCATCATTCCTCTTTATCTAGATCGAGGTCGACGATAGCGTTGGGTCGTGGCACCGCTGCGTTTGCCGTGCGGAGCATAGGCATATACGACACGGATGCCAACAAAGATCCTCAGCTTTTACGGGACTGAATGCAGGACTCCTGGCTAGGCGTAGTGGATCTTATCATGTCTTCTTTATCATTTGATCTCTCTTTTTCTTTTTCTCTCTATTCAACACTTTTGTATACTCCTATCATCCGCTGAAAAACATGAAATTCCCCTGACTATTAAGACCGGCATAGACTCCGTACGTAAGCATTCCATATTTTGTTTCTCACAGACGCCATGACATCCCCTACGAAACGCCTCTCGCGGGAACACTCATCGTATTACATAGTTTTCGGACATTCTATATGTATTTTTAAGTATTATTCATATTCCTAGTAGATACATGTTGTGAAGCCTTCACTCTGTCAGTCCATGACGAAGAAACCAGGGCTGGAAACCCATGGTACAATTTTATTCAAAACGAACTCTAGAAGATCATTGACAGTGACCATGGGCATAATTCAACACATATATAGGCGAAGGAGCTGCTAGCTAGCAAGTTCGCTATGGATCGAGGTAAAATATCATTTCTTCGGTTACGAGACCGACGCTTGGACGAGGAGGTCATTACTGTTGGCCGACGTACTACAACATACTCATGACCTCCTCACAGGATAGGAACTCTCATCTTTCAAATACAAGACTCAGCACCTCCTTTACCTTCTCGTGAATCGGGGTCCTTGATTCTTACTCTAAGATGCAATGGTCCCTATTCCCTTCTATGTCTTATCTTTCAACCAATTCACAGCTTCATGTCCCAATAAGTCAGAAGAAAGACCTCAGCGCGGAGTTATACAGAGAGGTCTTATACCTTTATTGAATACACTCTTGAAAAAGGATTCGCGAAGGTCGAATATGGTTTTCATGTGTTACTCGGTGCTTTGTCGAGACACAACCTCATAGCAAAGCAACGGTTAGCGCAGCTGGGAATTGGAATTCCGAATCGGAGGGCTGGGTATGTTGTATTTTGACCGGAGGTGTGGTGATGCACATTAGGACTTATATGTTTTAAGGGATATGCGATCCTTGCCTCCGTCCGATAGGAAGAGGTGATGATCTACTAAATCCTGGGTCCCATCGATGATCATGATACTTGGAGGATGGAAGTTTTAAAGACAGTGAGGAAGAAGTAGCATTCAGTCCTAGCTCAGATTAGTAATATATCGCCTCATGTGGATTTCCTTAGACACGTCGTCTTCGCAAGCGTACATTCATCACGTGAGCGAGCACCTAGCTAAATGATGTCTGTATGTAATATATCATTATTTGGCCGCTAAGCAGCTAGTCTGCTACTATCAGGCCCATGCACAACGAGTGTGAGGTCTTCTGCAGCAGCTCTAGTACCTACAAACACCTTATATCTAGGCGACACGGTCCTAGGGTAAGCCTAGCTATGTAATAGTCTAGAGGTAGGCCGATGGGAAATGCTAGATACACGGATTTTCGAGTTCTGAATGGATGAGAAAGACAAGTATCTTTCTGGGGGGGTGGAACAGTATGTACTAATAGTACCTGCGTTCTCCTGATTGATAGTATTAGTCTCCCCCTCACTAACCTTAGCTAAAATAGCTCGAACTGTGGCTACCCGTTTGGATTTTGCAGGTGAACCGCTGGGAAAAGATATCGAGAAAGGCAGTCGAGCCGTGCATTCACTTCGAGATTGTCATGAAGGGATTATGGACGGGGAAATCAGCCTGAGAATGGTCCCTCGGAAACCAGAAGTGTGGAAGCATCTAAATGTGATGTGCTCTGGAGATTTAAGAAGGTATATCTCAGGATTCGGAGGTTGAGGATCTACCAACTAAGACCAAGAGATGGGAAGGAGGCAATTAGAGGTATCTGAAGAGATCGGCTGTATAGATTGTTGCTCTACCTACTTGCTACTGTACGAGCTCACCCGCCCGGTTGTAATTGGCTTCATGAAGAAAAGATTGACTGCTTTGTCCTATGACGTTACAATAACGCATGACTATTGATGCCCAAAGGTAACCGTTTATAGCATTCTTTCGGGCCTCAATGCCATGAAGAGATCATGCAGAAAATGCTTTGTCTGGAGGATGCCTGATTTGATGGGGCCGTTTCCTCGATAACAACAGATTCGAGGGCCTACAGTCTGTGGCGTCGACAGTCTTCGCAGGCCAGCATATGGCAACGTTTGCAACACAGGATGTACTTGCGATGTCTCGTGCCACACATCTCGCAGACCTTGCCGTGGCGCGATCCTTCGAGTTTAGTGAACTTGCCACTGTGGTCGCATTCATGGTTTGTTTGTAGCTCCTGCGCCATAGCCACCACGCGTTCTTGACGGATAGCAGGTTCCAAGGGCCATGGGGCCTCTCTGTCAACAACCTGCTGAGCTCTTCGATTGAGTAGTTCCGGCACCCAGTCGCTACATAGGCATTCCTTCCACTTTACACCGCATCTGTAGCAGAACTCGGCGCTGCATCTACAGCTGTTTTTGGATCAGCTTTTACTTACACGACCGGTAGCAGTAGGTATCACTCACGTCATGTGGTCACAGCCCTCATACCGAAAAACCATTTCACCGCATCTAAAACAGGGCTTCCAGCCTTGCTCATCCGCGAAATTAATAAGGCTCTGCCTTGCTTCATCTGCTGGGCAATCCCCATCATGTGCTAGTGTCTTGCAGTGCATACAAGTTCTACCACTACAGGCCTTACAGGAAGCACTATCCCGGGTTCGCTGCGGCATGGGGATAAACTTGGCGCACTCTGGGTTAGCGCAGTAGATTCTGTCGGTGCTGGTAAATTCCAGCTCAGCACGTCGATAGGCGGTCAGATCTTCGACTGAGAAGTCTACTTCAATGGTTGAGATATCGATTAGTCGGCGGTGACATTTTGGTGGGAAAAGGCTTTCGTCCTTGGCAACACGTAGGAAGAAGGACTTGAGGCACGGCTTGTAATATACATCATTGCATACCAAACGCACTGTGGAATAAGGATGGACGGACTCTCCACAGACAATGCATTCGACTTTGAGCTGGGGCAATTGCTCAAGGACAGCTCTCTGGCGGTGAGCGTAATGGGCGGAAGGGCCCGCAACGCTGCTACAGGACTCGATGCTGAGAGTCGAAGCTTCTGTAGCTCGCAGGACGTAGTCCCATTCAGCCGACTCCGCTTCGAGGCGAGACATCCCTGGCAAATCGGTGACATCCTGAGATGGCAGATTTTCATCTTCATTCAAGCTTAGGGCGAAGTCTCGATCTTGAACAGACTGTGTCTCCTCGACCCTTGATTCTTCGATGGCCACAGCATCAGAATCAACAGCTCTAGCAATGCTGTGAGCGAACTTCAGATCCTCGACGAGAGCAATCGCCTTCTTGAGCTCGGCCTCGAAGTCATCAAATGCCAAGGCAAAATCTGGAGGACTATCTTCAGTCCATTTGCCGGATTGAAGCTCGCGCTGAGCGTCGATTTCTTCGCGTTGAAGCTGCAAAGCAAAGCTCTGGTCGTCGAGTTGGAGGAAGGGGTCAGCGCATGCCATAACTGAGGCTGGTATGATTTGTTGGTCTGAGTTTGGTTCTTGGTCCTTATTGGGATACAGTCTGGGTCAACCAGAAAAGGTGGAGTCTATCTTGTCGTCTTCTGATATTGTCTTGCTATTAATGGGGTTGCTAAAGAGCATGAAGAATGGAGGCAATTGTCCCTTAAATACGGTACGTGCCCCCAACGCTAGTCCAGTTACCCCTCATTTAGCGTGTGTAAGACCGTTAAGAATACTTAGCGCTTTAAAATAGTCCCCCTTAACTTATATATAAAACTATATAATAGTTAGCTACTATAATTATATTAGTATTAATATCTTTATTAGACTAACTATTAAGTTTAAAATTAGCTCTAACTTTTAGTACTAATTAAATATATAGATTAGAATTAGAGTATTAGTACTAACTTTAATACCTTATACTAGCTTTTAGTATTAACTTAAAACAGCCTTAATTTCTTAGTAATCTAACTTAGACTAACTTAAATTACTAAGAATATATTAAGAATTTATAAAAGTAAGAGGTATTAGAGTTTCTCTAAATTTATTTATATATTAGAAATAGAATACTTTTTAATATAATATTAATAGGCTCTTTACTTCTATTAGAATTTATATTACCTTTTTATATATTTTATTTACTTACTAAGAATTACTCTTATAATAATTATAACTAGTAATATAATAGTTTATATTATATATAGTAAGAGATATAATTATAAATAGAAAATATTACTATTATTCTAATTCTTATTCTTATAAAGAATTATATTACTTATTTATATTACTTTATTTATATACGGCTAGGCTGGCCATGAATTTGAGTTTCGGGTATAGTTCTGCGGCAGTAACCGCAGGTCTCTTCACAACCTTAGCATTCGTCTTAGCAGCATCTTCATCGTTATTAGGCAAATGACAGCAGGTGATCGTTGACTAGACCGACGCGATAAAGCCCAAGGGAAGCCTCAAATGCAGCATCTATTCGAGCCCATCTTTCAGTAGACCACAAGCATGTGCTGCAGAATTCTCGGACCATTGAATCAACACTATTAGGAAGAACCACTCTGCATAAAACGTTCCTATTTACCGTGTGATCAAAGGTAAAGATTGAGGCGAAAACGGTGTAAGGGGTTGCAGGCAAGGTATTGCAAAAGTGGTAGAGATGTTGCAAGGCATCTCGAAGAGTAATCTTCGCACTGCACATTGACAGTCAGATCAGATTGAAAACCAGGGTCGATGGATATTCACGCAGTTGACTCAATCAAAAACTCCTGGTGGCTATCTTCGTCAGCTTCCAATCTCTCAATCCCTCCTGAATGCCTCATGTCGTCCATGTATTTCTCTTTCATCTCTGCTCCGAATTTTGCCACTCGAGAAGTGCCTTCTCTTGCCCCTTCGGGAACATGACAACAAAGGTGGACCTTTTGGTCCTTGCCTTTCCCCTTCTCTGGATAAAAGACTTCAAGTCCGGCGGCTGTTCGAAGCATATCACGATGTTGCAAGCAATAATGTCTATGCCTTCCTCACAGACGCTCGTTGCAATGATCGAACTCTTCGTCCAGTTTCGTAGGTCGTTCAATGTTTCTTACTGGGTCACTGATATTGATGAGATCACCGAGATTTGAAGCACGAGCCTGGTTATCCGATGTGCCAACAAACATTCCGATCCGGAGGATATCCTTGAGCACGGGATGCATTGTCAACAGTACAGACAATAATTTCACAGCGGTGCGAATCTTCATGAAATAATACCTGCAGATCCAGGAGACATCTCATGGGCTAGCAATCCCATGACTTGGCGGGCCTTGGGCGAAACACCGCGGTCTTGCGGCTTCAATTGCATATCGATTACAGGAACAGAGAGAGATGCAAAGAGATTGTTTAGGTCGACCTTTTCACCCTCGTTCATGTCCTCGAGGATGCTGAATGCAGCTCGCCTTTGAGCCTGAAATCTGAGTATGCACTGACAGATGTAGAGCTCTGACTTCCATGGGCCAAGCTCATTGTTCACTTCAGTAGCCATGCGGACAAGTCGCTTCGTCTGATCCTGACAGTATGTCTTGCGACTCAAGCGAACCTTGACGTACTTCTCTACATCCTCGCTTTGGAGACTGGACACATACGGATCTTGTTCTATATTAAGGTTCGAGTACAATTGAGAAAGCCTTTGAAGGAAACGCGGGGTAGGACCTGTTCTTCAGGGTGGACCAAAACGGCCATCTCGGGTCCGTGGACAAATCTTTGTAGCTCGTCGCGACTTTGTTTCGGTGTCTTACTGACAGCGCTGAGGTCCTGCCCTCTCGTTCTGACTCAAGTCAGCTATGACGAGGCATCGTTCCTGCAATCACCTACTGCAATCCTTCCCTTTCCTTCTTCCAACAGGGCTGGCAGTCAACCCTAGGATATTTGGAAGCTCTCGTTGCCCCTTTCGCCTCTTTGCGTGATAGAAATTCTGCATGATCTTTAACCACCGGATGACTCCGCACGAAGTGATGGGCTTTGTCGAAAATGAGAAGGGCCATCAAGTCCAGGTGCACGAAGCCATGGATCAATGCACCCAGGAGCACTTGGAGCGTCCAGACGACACTGTTCATGTTTCTCAAGGCAGCGTTCCACATGCCTTGCTCGCTCCACAGATCGATCCCGTCATGAACAATGAGCATTCTGCTCTGGATAGACGGGAGCTGAGTGGAAATAACATTGTACTGTTGCTCCGCGAGTGCCACTATTGGGCAGAGATGCCAAACAAGCTACTGGAGGCTCTCAGCAGCCAGCCGAGGAAGTTGGAAAGTATTCAAAGCACCTTTTCTGGCGTACCCTCGAGCTCCGCCGCGATTCGTAAAAAGGAGAGTGAAAGTATTCAGCTCATTAATAGCATATCAGCGGAACGAAGCTGTGCAGCGAAGGCCATGGACGATTTGGGTGTGGAGGGGCAGACCTGATTACCCCGCTCGCAAGTTTGACCCTCACGCAAGTTGCAGCCTGATTGTGACGGTTTCTTCCAGCAACCCTTACAGTTTCCTCACGACTAAAACTTTCACCTGAAAATTGCACTGGAATGTCAGGCCGAGATCGAGGCAACCGGGGCCGCGGTGACCGCGGTGGTTACGATAGTCGTGGAAGAGGTGGCAGAGGCAGAGGAAGAGGGGACGATCCAGGATACCGAGGCGGGCGAGGTGGAGGACGAGGCGAAGGGGCTGCGGCGGAGGTTTTTTCGTCAGACTCTCCTTCCCATATCGATAAACTTCCGACTCACTTGGCCATACTAGGACTCCGGATCATTCCATCCCTCCTCCTAGCACCCAAGTCACGAAAGTCGAGGATCTCTTCCAGAAAAACCTTTCTCCTGACGGATCGCTGGGCATCGGGGGCCTTCAGATAGACGCGAAGTTTCCTTGCCGGCCCGGATACGGCACCAGAGGGCAGAAGGTTATACTTTGGGCGAATTACTTTGAAATGATTCCCAGCTCAGATCTCCTCCTCTATCGCTATAACGTTGCCGTACAGCCTGCTGCAGTAGGGAAAAAGTTGAGTCAGATCATCAGACTATTACTGGAACTCCCGGGGTATAGCGAATTTCGCCATGACATAGTCACTGATTTCAAGTCTACTCTCGTCTCCCGTCGGAGGCTTAGCCCTGACACGGCCGAACCAGCAATTCAGTACCGAGCGGAGGGTGAGGATGAGCCACGAGCCAACGCACAAACTTATAAGCTACGCGTCGAAGAAACGGGAACCCTCACCGTCTCCGAGCTCACAGACTATTTAACTTCTACCAACGTGAACACGGCTTATGCGGACAAGCTACCTGTGTTGCAAGCTCTCAATATTTTTCTGGGTCATTATGCCAAGTCCTCTCCTGCATTAGCCACGGTTGGGAGCAGTAAGAGCTTCTCTCTGACTCAAGACTCTCCGAGATGGGACCTTGGAGCCGGTCTGACCGCTCTTAGAGGATTTTTCTCAAGTGTTCGAGTCGCGACCTGCCGCATCCTCGTCAACGTCAACGTCAGTCATGGTGCCTTTTACGATGCCATACCGTTAGATCAGTTGATCCAGAAGTACGGCTCAGCACATCAATTCAACCACGTAAAGCTGCAGTCCTTCCTCAAGGGAGTGCGAGTCAGGGTGATCCACCTGAAGGAAAAGAAAAACAAAGCCGGCCAATCTATTGCCAGAGTCAAAACTATCTTTGGGCTTGCAAACAAAAATGACGGTCACGGTCTGGATCATCCACCGCGGGTGCAGAAGTTTGGTGCAGGACCGAAGGATGTAGAGTTCTTCCTCAATGATTCCTCCGGAGCGCCGTCAAGTTCATCAACAGCTCAAGCTGCCGGGACACCAGGCAGCAAAAAGAAAGGCAAGGGTAAGAAGGGCGGCGAGTCAAGTCAGGGGCCAGGCCAAAATGTCCCCCAGGGCGGCAGGTATATCAGCGTCTACGAGTTCTTTAGAAGTGGTATTTATTCCATCACTGCTCAGCTCTACTCTCTAGTAACCAGATGAGTAGTCCACAACCGGTCGATCGCGAACCCAAATCTGCCCGTTGTGAATGTTGGAAACAGGGAAAATCCGAGTTATCTCCCGGCTGAGGTTTGTATTGTAATGCCCGGACAGAACTCACAGGCAAAGCTTGAACCCGCGCAAACGCAACAGATGATCCGATTTGCCGTCCGCAAGCCCGCGGAAAATGCAAACTCCATAACCCAAGAAGGTGTCCGTACTGTCGGCCTTTTACCACAGGGAAATGTCAATCTGGTAAGATCCATGTCTGGGCCCGTGACGGCCAATTGCTCGATGAAGGCTGATGCTTCTAGGGTCGTTTTGGTATATCGGTGACCGCGAGTTTGATTACAGTCCCGGGACGTGTCCTGACCGAACCAAAGATTAGATACAAACAGGATAAATCACCTTTCGTTCGAGGTGGAAGCTGGAACATGCAAGATATCAAATTCAATACCGGAGGGACATTGCGGAACTGGTCCTACTTGATGATTTCCATGGGTGGTTTCCCGGATGCATTCGATCAAGCTGGTCTACAATCTACAGTGGCCCAGTTCCACAAAGCTCTCCAAGATATGGGTATCACGGCTGCTGCACCAACCCCAGGATCGAGGATTGTAGTCAATACTCCCGATGACATGCGAATTGACACCGCACTCAAGAATGTTGCTGGTGATCCGAGGCAGACCAGGCTTGTGCTCATTATCATACCAGTCGCAAACACACCCTTGTATAATCGAATCAAGCACATTGGCGATGTCAAGGTTGGCGTCCACACAGTCTGCGTGGTCGGATCCAAATTTGCCAAGTCATCACCCCAGTATTTTGCGAATGTCGCTCTCAAGTTCAATCTTAAGCTTGGTGGTATCAATCAGTTGGTTGACAACTCGCGACTTGGTATCATCAACGAGGACAAGACTATGGTCGTCGGTATAGACGTGACTCACCCTTCTCCTGGTTCCGCATCCAATGCGCCAAGTGTAGCCGGCATGGTTGCAAGCGTTGACAAATGGCTTGGACAATGGCCGGCGGATCTTCGCGTTCAGGAATCTCGTAAAGAGATGGTGTCTGAGCTCGACTCCATGCTCAAATCCCGTCTCCATCTCTGGAAGACGCAGGGAAAGCACAAAGTCTTCCCCGAGAACCTCCTCGTCTACCGTGATGGCGTTTCCGAAGGCCAGTACACATTGGTTATCGACACCGAGCTCCCGCTCTTACGCAAGGCTTGTGCCGAGCTATATCCGCCTCCGGACACGAAGAAGGGTCTCCCGCACATCACCATCATCATAGTCGGCAAGCGCCACCACACCCGGTTCTATCCCACGACTGCCAGCGACGCCGACCGCTCCTCCAATCCCAAGAACGGCACCGTAGTCGACCGCGGCGTCACCGAGGCCCGCAACTGGGACTTCTTCCTGCAGTCCCACACCGCGCTCCAAGGCACCGCCCGCCCCGCCCACTACTACATCGTGCTCGACGAAATCTTTGCCAAGCGCAAAGTTCCACCTCCCTTCCAAAACGTCGCGGACGTGCTTGAAGATCTGACACACACCATGTGCTATCTTTTCGGTCGCGCCACCAAAGCTGTCAGCATCTGCCCGCCCGCTTACTATGCAGATATTGTGTGTGAAAGGGCCAGATGCTATCTCAGTGGGCTTTTTGATGCTATCACGCCCTCGGGAACTCCAGCGCAAAGTGTATTGGGCGATGGAGGACATCCAGAGGCAAGGACGGAAGACGTGCTGATTCATCCTAATTTGAGGGATACGATGTTTTACATCTAATAAAACGGAGAATAGCAGTTGACGGTATTTCATATGCTGCATCTCATGTAAACGTCAGGGAAGTGGTTTTTGGATATTTACTTCTGATCCAGAAGCTTTATGACTCTTCTCCTACCAATAAACTCCTCATTACTCAAAATCTAACCCCTGGGGCCCGTGCTTTCGCGATAGATTGACCGCGAGGAATCGAATTTGGAATCGAATTCATAAATTTATGCAACGCTTAACTTATAAAAGGTATAAGCTAGCTATAAGTAGTTTAGTAATTCAAGCTAATACTAAAAATAACCTCTAAGTACTAAAAAATAGTTAGTCTATTTTATAAAGGCCCCTAGCCGCTAGATAAGGGCCTTAATAAAAAATATAAGATGTTAATATATAATCTAAGTACGTATAATACTATTAATAATAAATAGTATATTTATTACTATATAGAAAGTAATATATAAGGAAATCTATTCTAGTATATATTATACTAAGACCCCTTATTCTATAATAAATTAAGCTTAATCTAGACTAATTTCTAATAATATATATAAGGTAGTAGTACGCGTATACCCCGTACTAGTCCGCGTATACCTTATCTTAGTACGCGTATACCTCCCTCTATTTAACTTAAGGGCTATATTAGGATATCTTAATATATCTAGCTAGTATAATACGGCTTACTAGTAATATCCTAGCGGTATTAGTTTAGCTTCTTATTATCCTAATAGATATCCTTTTATCTAGATATCTAAGAGGCTAGGTAGCTTCCTTAAGGGGTATTTAAATAGTCCTCCCTCTACTTCCTTAAAAGGTAGAGATTAATTCTTTTATAATTATAAAGTTATAAGAGTATTAAGTCTACCTTTATAATATTACCTACTCGTTAGTAGTTTATACTATCTATTCTAGCCCTTAGGAACTAGCCTTCTAGTTTAGTTCCTAATAGTTCTAATCTCTCTACCTCTAAAGGGAGATAGTCTAGATTATAATAGTATAGTAATATAAAGATATCTAACGCTAAATAAGATAAAGATATATTAGAAGTCTAGTATAATAAAATTAATATAATATTAAAGTCTAATATAAGAGATATTAAAGTAATAAATAATATACCTAATAATAGAATTTCTAATAAAACCCTTACTAGTATAATTATACTTAATAAACTTATTACTACTATTAAAGTTAAAGAAGAGTAGTTAATAAAGGAAAGAAAGCTTTAAGGTATTTAAGAAAGAGTAGCCTAATTATAAGTAAAAGTAGATATAATTATACTAGATCTATATTAGATTACTAGTAGATTAATAGGAGGAATATAATAAGGGTTAAGACTAGGCTAAATAGAGGACTACCCTCTAAATTAGGGTATTAATATATAAGGTATATTAGACCCTAGGGTAGGATCTATCTTTAATAGTTTTACCCTAAGTTAGTCTACTAGAGGCTAGTTAGAAGAACCTAGTAATTAATACCCTAGGAGCTACTTAAAGCCTAAGGACTTACCCTTTTATAAGGGGAAGAATATATATAAGTATAGGAAATAGTATTATATTATACGTATTATATTCTAATTAATATCTAATAAATTCCTAACTAAGTTTATAAAGGTTACCTAGGCTATATAATTCTTAAAAGGTAAACCTACTAAGTTATAAGATTATTATAAAAAGTTATTATTAGGGAGAGTAGTTACCTAGGAGTACTTTACTTAGTACTTATTAAACCTTATTAAGGACCTAGTAAACTACTAGCTCTATAATATATAATTATACTTAGATATATAATAGAACTCTAACTAGTTAGTATAGAGCTTTAATATATATCTAAGTAGGATTAAATTATAAATCCCTCTATTTTTAGAGGAATATTAGCGGATTAACTTCTTTATAAAGTTATACCTAGACCTTTAAAAGGCCCTTATAAACTATTAAGACCTCCTTATAACTAAAGAAAGCCTAGTTACCCTTGCTACTTAGTTAGAAAATAACTAGCGGTATTATATTAAAATAACGGCGGGTAATAGTTATATTACTAAAAAAGGGGATTATTTTAATAGGCGGAATAAAGGCTAGAAGAGGGAAGGAAGTTAAGATAGAGGTATTAATCCTTCTATAAAAGTAGGAAGTATTTAACCCGCTAGTAGCTACGGTAAGTTACTAGACGCTAAGGAAGGATTAATATATTTTAATTATAAAAAGAAGGGGTATTATAATAAGGACTATTATAGGCCTAGGATACCTAGGAACCTAAATATAATACCTATTAATACTATTAAAAAAGGGACTATTAAACTAAAAAAAGGAAGCGCGCCTCTATTAAGACCTTAATACTAGGACGCTTACTTATTAAAAGGGATTTATTATTAATTTATAGTATTAATATTAGTAGTTCTATTAATATATAAGGTATATAGGACTATATAGACTTCCTAATAGATATAAGAGCGGAGATTAATATTATCTCCTAAAGCTTTACTAAGTAATATAACCTAAAACCCCTAGAGGGCTATTAGCTACTAATTCTTAAATAGATAAATAGTTAGTTAGTCTATTACTATAGTATATACTAAGTAGAGTACCGTCTTATTAATAGCTAGGGATAGCTAGGTTAATATACTAGTATATTCTATATAATTAAGAAGAAGGGGTTACTAATTATTCTTAATATACCTACCTTATTAAAAGCTAGGGTATAGGTAGATCTAGGGAGTTAGAAGTAATAATTTCTACTAGACTCTACTAGTATATTTATCCTAGAGCTATAAGCGTTTATAAATACCCTTAAAGGCGAATTAGTAATTTATACTATTATTTATATTAAGTTATCCTAGGCGGAAACCTAGAGCTTTAATAGTAAAGTACTAGAGCTACTTAAAAGTCTTTATAACTTTTTAGATATCTTTTTAAATAAGGAGGTAGGATAACTACCCCTATTTAAGCCTAGGGACTACGCTATTAATATAGATAGTTATAAGCCTCCTTATAAGCCTATCTATAATTTATTATAAAGGGAGTTAGAAACTCTATATATCTACCTAGATAATACTAAGTTAAAGGGTTAGATACAAGAATCTACTAGTCCTACGGGGGCTCCTATTTTATTTATACTAAAGAAGGATAGTAGCTTATAGCTATATATTAACTATTATAGGTTAAATAAGGTAATAATAAAGAACTATTATCCTCTCCCTCTAATTAGTAAAATACTTAATCGCTTATAAGGTATAAAGATATTTACTAAGTTAGACCTTAAGGATACTTATTATAGGATTTATATTTATAAGGGTAATAAGTAGAAGATAGCGTTTTATACGCGGTATAGCTATTTTAAATATATAGTTATACTATTTAAATTAGTAAATACCCTAGCTATATTCTAAGCCTATATTAATAGAGCTTTAACGGGCCTAGTAGATATTACTTATATAGTATACCTTAATAATATTTTAATTTATTTAGAAGATATCTTAAGTTATAAGTAATATATCTATTAGGTACTTAAGTAGTTATAAAAGTCTTAGCTTTACGTAAATTAAAAGAAATACAAATTCTATATTAATTTAGTAGAATTCTTTAGATTTATTATAAGTATTAATAGTATATTAATAGATAGTTATAAGGTATTCGCTATCTAAGACTAGCTAGTATTAACTACGTATTAGGAAGTCTAAGTATTCTTAAGATTTATAAACTTCTACTAGCGTTTTATATACTACTATTTATAAATAGTATCCCCCTTAACTAGCCTTTTAAAAGGTAGTAAGGATAGGAAGAAGTTAAGACTATTTATATAAGGCGCTAGTAAAGAGAAGGCGTTCTATAACTTATATTACGCCTTTATAATTATACCTATTTTAATATATTTTAATCCTAATAAGAAAATTTAGATTAAAATAGACGTATCTAATTTTATTATAGCCGCTATCTTATCCTAATAGGATAATAATAGGGCTTAATATCTAGTAGCTTTCTAGTCTTATAAATTAATACCTATTAAGACTAGGTATAAGATATATAATTAAGAGCTATTAATAATTATTAAAGCCTTTAAGTAATAGTAATATTATATAGAAGGTAGTTATTACGCTATTAAAGTACTTATAAACTATAATAATCTTAGGGGATTTATATAAGTAAAGTAGTTAAATAGTTATTAAGCTTAATGGGCTATTTATTTAATTATATATAACTTTAATATTAAATATTAACCTAGTAAGAAGGATCCTATAAACGCTTTATTACGTGGACCTAATTATAATAATATTAAGATATTATTTAACTAGCTTCTACCTACCTTATAAAATAAGCTAGTAAATTTAGGAAGTATTATCTCTAACTAAAAGTAGCTAGAAGAAACAACTAAGTATATAAACTTATCTAGCTTAAGAGGGCTTAAGAAACCCTTAACTAAGCCTAAAAACTTAAATAAAAGGGGCGTAAAGCTACCTTCCTAATATTAGAGTAATATAGTAGCGCTACTACTTAATCCTATTACTAGGGTTATTAGTTATAAATAATATATCTTATAAGTACTAGTAAGAGTAGTTACTAGACTTAAAACGGCTTATAAAGCTAGATTAGAATTCCTAAAAGAACTTATCCTCTTATTATAAAGTAATAATCCGTGTTTTATTAAATAGAAAGATAAGGTAAAGCGTATAACTTCTAAGTAAAATACTTTTAAATAGCCTTAAAAGGTTAATTTAATAGGATTACTAAGATTTAAAGGAGTACTTTATATACTAGATAATTTAGTATTATATATAGAAATTATTATAAGGTATTATAATAATACTTTAATAGGCTATTTTAAGTTATAGAAAACCTTAGAGTTACTCTAATATAAGTATTACTAGAGTAGAATATTAGTAGATACTAAGTTATATATCTAAACTTATAAAATATATTAAAGGGTAAAAGCTCCTAGATATAAACTTTATAATAATATAGTATCCTTATTATAATTTAAAGGGCCTTAGGAAGAACTTTTTATAAATTTTATTATAGGCTTACTACCTAATAAATATAGAAATTCTATATATAATTCTATTCTTATAATTATTAATAGGTATATAAAGATAGTTTAATACCTTTTAACTAAGAGTACTTATACTACTATTAAACTAGCTAAGATCTTATTTAAGAATATAGTATTATAGTATAATTTACTAATAGGTATTATATTAGATTAGGGATCCTTATTTATAAATACTTATTAATTAGAAGTCTACTATTATATAAAAATAAAGAGATAACTAAGTACTACCTTCTATCTATAAATAGATAGGTAGATTAAACGCTAGAATTAAATATTAAAGTATTACCTTAAAGTATTCTTAAATAAAGAATAAGATAATTAGGTTATATTACTCTTAATAATTAAATTCGCGTATTATAATAGTATTTATATTATACTAGGTTATTTACTATTTTATATAATATATAAATATAATCTATATATAGAAGATAAAGTTAAGGATAACTTTCTAGAAGGAGGAGTACTTATAACTAAAGACTATATAGAAAACCTTTTAAAAGTAAGAGCTATACTAGTAGATTAATAGTAGACTATTTAAGTATAAGTTATAAAGTTTTATAATAAACTTTATATCTTAAAGTCTTATATAATAGGAGAACTAGTAATATTAATTATAAAGAACTTAAAGTAAAAAAGACTTAATTAAAAGCTATTATATAAGTATATTAGTCCCTTTAAGGTAGTAGATATAATTAAATACTAGGCGTACTACTTAAGTCTCTTAATAGTATAAAGAATCTATCCTATATTTTATATTTCCTTATTAAAACCCTATTAGAGCTATCTTAATAAAGGTAAGTAACTATTTATACCTCCTCTAAAACTTATTAATAATAAAGAATATTATAAGGTAGAATAAATCCTAGATAAAATAAAAAATAAAGGTATTTAATACTACTTAATTAAGTAGTCTAATTATAAAAGGGAATATAATTAATAGATATCTATTAAGGATATAAATATAAAAGACTTATAAAGGGAATATAATAATATATATATAATAAAGAAATATTATAAATAAAATACTAGTATATAACTATTATAATAAAACTATTTAATTATAAAGTTAAGTTATATAAGGTAAGTTATAAGTTATATTTATATAATAGAGATTTTAATAAAGAGGTATATAAGAAAAGAATTAATTAAGGGGAAAATCTTTATAACTTAAAAAAAGAATCTTTACTTAAAGGTATAATATTAAGGTTTTATAAGGGGAGCGTATTAAGGCGAGCTAGGGCTTATAAAAGATAAAATAGGGCTTATAATAAATAAGTTAAAGGATAAGGTAGTATCCCTAATAGGGGTAGGTGGAGTAGGTATAAGAGTAGGAGTAATAGGGGTAGGAGGAGTATAAGAGGCGCGAGGGGCGCGGATCTTATAGGTAGAGGGGGTAGAGCTAGCGGTACTACTATTATAAGAAGGGTAGCTAGGGCTAATAGGAGCGGGGGCGGGTAATATAATAATAGGAGAGGTAATAGCCTCTTCCTCCTCCTCCTTTATATCCTTTAGGGTCTCCCTTATCTCCCCCTTATTAAAATTATTATTATCCTCCTCCTAATATATAATTAGCTTATATAAAGATAGTAGAATACTTTAATAATATACTTACCTCCCTTAACTTCTTATTAACCTCCGTTATAATAAGGGTAATTAACCCCTCTTATAAAAGTATTAATATATATTATAAAAAATATATAATAAAAGGACTTACCTACTATTTTATTATATTTAAAATACCCTTTAGGGTAATAGCTACCTAACTACTTACCTTTATATTAAGGTATAGTAATTCCTTAGAGGTTTATAACTTATATAAAAGTATTTTACCGCGCTCCCTTAAATAAATTACTACCTCTACCTTAATTTTAAAGGTAGCGACCCGTATTATAAAGGTAGTATAATAGGGTAACTTTCTACCCTAGAGGGTAATAATAGGGTTATAAGTAAGGAGGCTAAATAAATAGGCGCGGAAGGTAAGGGGGACTTATAACCTATTAATATATTATAAGTAAAGTATATTAAAATCCTATTATTATAAATTAATTTATAAGGCTTATAAAGGTAGTAGTACCTCTTATAAGCCCTATTAGTCTTATAATTATATAATAACCTAGGACTTAAACCTAGGTACTTAGTATATTAAAGATAATAGGGCTATAGGAGGGCTACTACCCTAGTAGTATAACGGGGTAGCGCGGTATAGTAAGAGGGTTTAACTATTTATTATAAAAGTTAGTTAATATAAATACCTTTAAGTATAAAGAGTATAAGTATAATTTAAAAAAAGTATAATATAATAGGATATTAATAAGGTCCTTAAATATATAATATAATAGACTTATATAAGAAGGTAATTTATAAGTAATATACTTATAATATATTTAAAGATAATTAAAGGCTATTATAAGGCGATATTATATATAAAATAATAAAGGATATTAGGTAGAGACTTACCTTAATTATTATTATTATTAATATTACTATTTAATATATAATATTATATTAATAATTAAACCTTTATATTATATTTACGCTTTAATAGTAGTTATCTTATAAAGTATAATAGTATTAATACTAAATATATTAAGATAGAGCTTAAGGTAACTTATAATAGGTTAATATTAATAGTAGTAGTTATAAAAGAAGTTAGAAGTAAATAAAATATAACTTTATTATATACTATATTATATATATTAACTACGCGATTTAACGGCGTAATATTATTACTTAACTTCTATAATTATATATTTATATTATGTATTTATAAAGTAATATAATAATAAATTTAGTTAATAATTATATTCTATTACTAATATATTATAACTATAAAGGCTTTTATATATTAGTAGTATATAATATTAGTAGCGTATTACCGTTACTATATTATTACTATCCTTAGAACTCTTTCCCTTACTTTTCCTACTAGGGTTTTAAAGGTTTTCAACGAGTCCTACTATAGATAGTAATAGTTAGTATTTAGGGATAAATACCCTTAAAGGGGAGGTAATTATTAAGATATCTTAAGATATCTAGCTAGTATAATATAGCCTATTAGCGATATCCTAGTAGTATTAGTTTAGCTTCTTATTATCCTAATAGATATCCTTTTATCTAGATATCTAAGAGGCTAGGTAGCTTCCTTAAGGGGTATTTAGATAGTCCTCCCTCTACCTCCTTAGAAGGTAGAGATTAATTCTTTTATAACTATAAAGTTATAAAAGAATTAAGTCTACCTTTATAATACTACCTACTCGCTAGTAGTTTATACTATCTATTCTAGCCCTTAGGAACTAGCCTTCTAGTCTAGTTCCTAATAGGCTACTAGCGGGTTATATTATACTATTACTTATAACTTTCCTACTAATAGATAGATTTTAAAGGGGTTTAACCTATTAGACTTTATATAAAAATGCGTATATTATAAATATAATCTATCTATAATATATTAAGTAGTTATTACTATTAGGATAGTATAATAGAAGTACGGAGCGTTAAGGAGTAGATAGTCTTCTACTATACTACTTAGATATTACTTAGGTAAGCTTAATTAACTACTTAAAATACTCCCGCTAGCTGATTATTAGGCTAAATAAGGGGAGGTGTACGCGTACTAGAACAGGGTGTACGCGGGCTAGGATAGGGTGTACGCGTACTACCGCCCTATATATAATCCCCTCTTATTCTATATTTATAACTCCTATCTTTCCCTAGCTTTTTTTTAAGCTACTACGTATTATTTATCAGAAACCCCTGACGGGTGACTGAGATTGTCTGAGGCGGATCATTGGAGATTGATGTAGAGAAAGGCAACGGGTTGAAACTACGTTTCCAATTAGAAGCGCCGTCGTAGTCTTATCTCCTTAACATCAAATTGTCCTTGCTTTTATAGCTCTTTGACAAGCCGCCACACATTGTTCACTAGAAAAACCCTATTAAATAAGAAGAATACATGCTTTACGTGCGAGCTCTAGCGAATGGAGCAGAAAACATATATTGATGTAGCGAAGTCGAAATCTCTAGGTTCTAGGTCTAAGAGTAGCAATCTAGGAATAGTCGTTGATCACCAACCGCTCTCTCCTCACTCCCACATTATCCCTCTCAGCTCTACCAATCCTTCCAGCCTTACGCTTGACCCTGAGTCCCACCGTCAGCAAAACTCCAGCTAGCTGGCGGCTGGTGCGCTGTCACGTCTCCCTTCTCGATGGTGAGTGTAGGGGCGTTGAGCCGTCTGGACAAATCGTCCACGAAGGATGCAGATTGTTGGACAGAGCCTTCGGTGTTGTCGTCCTGTTGGTAGAACTTCAAAAGGTATTCGATCTTGGCTTTCACGGACTTCGCAGCATGAGACGAGTCCGGAAGCATCGCACTGGGGGCGGGTTCATCATTCAAGGCAGCTCCGCCACCACCGTCCGTCGCATCGAGAACAGCTATAGCAGCACCGCGATCCCCCTTGGACATGTACATCGAAGAAAGGAGGTGCATCATCTCCACTGCCCAACGATGCGAAGGTCCGTACACGTGGCGCAGATTGTACAGAATGTCTTCCGCCAGATCGATTGCAGAATTGGTATGTCCATGGAAGAAGCGGACGTCGACCAGGCGGCGGCCAAGGGTAACGATGAGATCCTGACTCAAAGAGCTACGTTTGTGGCGAGAAAGCCATAATTGGTTCAAGAGCCACTATCTGGGTTAGTGTTGGACAAAGTTTCATGAATGGATATGATCACCTCTAAGTCATGATAATTCTGCTGCTTGCCCAAGACAGCTGCCACTTTCGAAAGTTCATCTAGGTCCATATCATCAAATCCGAGATTGCTCGTACGACAGAGGCGAATGACTTCTCGGAATACCATCTTGCTGAGTTCATGTAGCTGCGCACCAGAAACATGGTGCGATGATAGCCGAGTAGAATGATCCCCAAGAAGCAGACCGAGCTGGAAGCCGTATTGCACATATGATCGATCTCCATAGGCGCCAATGAAGCGGATAAAGTCAAAGCCGGCAGTTGCAAATTCAGCCACCTTGGAGTACTCACCCACAGCGAGCAGTCGTTGTGTCTCCTCACTCACAGCAACACAGGCTAGTTCAGGGAGCACAGTATCTGCGCGTACTTCGCCCATCTTCTGGATCAGCACCAGAAAGAACATTCTTGTCGCATGAGCTGAGGTCGTGAAGGCCGCACCATAAGACTGTAGGAAACGATCCAACATCTGCTTTTCGAGTTTTTCGCCGCGATAGGAGGAGTGGCGGCTCTTCAGTAGAGCTTGTAGTCTGGTACCGCGAGCTAAGATCAGCTCGAGAGGCGATGAAGCCTGAATCAACGCTTGGAAAGATTCCCACAGCGTTGTCTCAAGGAGAGTTATGGAATAGATACTCGTAAATTCCTCCATGGAACCTTTGATGCGAGTCTCAAAAGCCGCCGAGAAGGTCAATCGAGATCGATCACTCATCCGACGACTTTCTTCCTCGTGCAGTAATCTGTCGCGTTCCTCTCTAACGATGATGTTCTCCCGGATTCTGTGAGCTGTGCTATATCCTTCGGTCGCATATCCGCAGTCGACAAATGACGAGGCAAGTAAGGTTCCAGCGTCAAAGAACACCTTACCTTCGCAGTCTAACTGCAGAACAGAATCGACGGCCTTGTTCAGCTCCTGAACAGCGGCATTCCGACTTTCTGGTGAATTTTCCTTTGTTAGGAACTGCACATACGTAGCAAGGCTCGAGAGACTGGTAGGCGAGTAACATTGAAATTGCGCCTCGTCTCTGTGAAATTGCTTCCTCTGCAAGTTGGTTGCTCGCGCAAGAGTATGCTCATCCATGACGTCGTCAAGTCTGGACCGATAGTGTTCCAACAAGGCGGCTTCCACCCAATCCAATATCTCCAAGACTTCATGGTGAGACGGCAGACCGTCGTTAGCTTGGTCATCGACGATCGACTCGTAGATATGTATTGCATTCGGACTATCGCGTTCCAGTCTGTCCCAGCTCTTGGCTAGACACAACAATGCTTCCAGTGTGATTGAAGCTTGACGTCCGAATACATTTGCACATCCAGTATGATACTCTTCTCTGATTTGATGGAGTGCCTCAGGATCAATGCGCATATGATTCTCAAGTAGTTGAGAGTACCCTTTGAACAGTGATCTGACCGTTTCCTCGCGAGCAGAATATTCCTTTCCCTTTTCCAAAAAGGTCTGCCACAGGGAATGGTAGATCTCCTTGGCTTGTACCCAATTTTTTTCACGAAGGAGAATGACTAGCATTGCATTGAGCGCCGGTATCGCATGCCGGTCATGATACGTCGACCTTTTGAAATTGTCCGCAATCGTCATGTAGCATGTCTTTGCAATCTTGTACTCTCCATGTTTCGTGCATAGGGAAGCAAGCGCATAAGTAGCTTCGACTGTCAGAGGATCCTCGTCACCTAGCGACGCCCGATAATGATCAACAAGTTCTTGTTCTACGCTGATCATTTCACTGCTTCGCCCATTGTCTTCGAATGTCTGGCGAGCGGCCCGAGCAATGGCAATGATAAATCGTGGATCCTGCTGAGCTGATCTCTTTGCGGACCTCAGAACGTGCAAATAAATATGGCCTGCGATCGCCCCCTGGTCAATCTTGCTGTACGCCTTCGCAAGACTGACTGCAATGTCTCCCATAGGTGGAAGGAAGCCATCTAGAGAGCGCTCGCTGCGGGTTTCGAGGACTTCAGGCCAGACTATGTACAGAGTGGAGGAAGCAACTTGTACCACCTCATGCCAGCGCTGCTGAAGTGTGAAACTGTCAACCAAGGTTTGAATAATCTGAATAAGAGATTCGGTGAATGCAGGAGCGCCACCAAGTTTGGCCGACTCGAAAGTCAACATCAATACCTCTTCTGTGGATTTGGGCAGCATCCGCCCGCTCTCGTTGCTGCTTATGAGTTCACTCGCGAATTGAGATATCATTACGTCGACATCTTCTGAGTCGCTAGGGTCCACGGTGTGAACTCTAGACCAATCACTGACAGAATTTAAGATCGTCAGAGCCACTGCTGGAAGCCCTCTTTGTCGGGTCTCGACAGCTAAGGTTCTCAGTAATTGAATTTCTGTCGCGCTTTTGCCACAGTGCTTTTCAAGACTGGCCCAAAGTCCAACAAGGACGATCTGTGCGTCTTCCTCTCTGCTCTGATCGGCAAGGAATCCAGCGTATAAAAGCCCGATCTTCAACAGGTGCACCTGATCCTCGCTGGCGTGCCGCTCCCGGCAGCTTCCAGTGACTTCGTGAAGTAAATCCAGATACACAAGCTCTGCATTCGAGGGATCATTTTGAGACCTATACACTGCAGCTTTCATGATCGATGCTTTGATACGACGGCTGTCAGTGACGGCAAACATATCCATGACACTATCATAGACTACATCATCAAATTCGTCCTGACCTTCTTGTCGTTGGCTTTTTTCTAACACAGTAACTAGCTGGCCAGCTACAGCCATTGCCTGAGGGGAGGATTTGCCATATCGATCAACAGTGAGTTTGTAAATCTCGCGATAGGTCTGAGTGCATAAGGACTCTTGGTCAGTTTCTGCGTAATGGCGGCCAACGCGATGGCTGTATTCGAGAGCCTGGTCGCTGCTTGGACCCGACTGGTTGGTATACATGGCTCTGAGGTATAATAGCATTGTACATTTTCTCACATGGAAGTCGGTGCTGGCGCTTTGGGAAATCGAATAAAGACTCCCCAAGAATTCGGATGCACAATCCGCGCTAAAAGTATGGAAGCCGGGCATGATTTGCTGAGATAATTCAAAAGCAAGGGCAAAATATGACGCTGCCTCCAAGAGTTGATTGGCACTCCGGAGCTGTACGGCCAAGGACGCAGAACTTTGGAGCGTTGCCGAATGATTTCCTAGAATGTCACGACGTACTTGAGCTGCCAATCTCAAGTTCGGAAGAGCAACGTCGGGTGCTTGTATCGTCCAGTATGAGGCTTCGAAAGCGGCCACGAACACGGTATCTGGAAAGATTTCCCTGACCTCACTAACGGAGCTCAGGGAACTAAGATCATCCACTGAGCCCGCCTGGACTGTATGGTAGGTCCAGTATTGAAGAGCGTATGCCAGGAGTGGGTTCGATCGCAACAGTTCCTCCACGATAGCGGAAGCGATTGGGGCTAGACTCAGCTCGACGTGAGGCGTATCTGTGAGTCTGAGATACAACAATAACCGACTGGCTAGCTCGATGTGGATATCGTTCAAAGAAGATCTCAATTTCCTTTCTGCATGCTCGCAAACCGCCTGTTTGACCAAGTGATGACGGAATTGAATCATGTCATTCTCGATTACCATGACAGATTCACAATTCTGATCTATCAAATTACGGATGTCAAGATCTTGTCTGATGCAAGTTCTGTTGACCAGATCGATATTCAACAGACTCTGTACCTCGGCTACGCTGAGCGGCCGGGCGGCGACGACAGAGGCTAACAGCAGCAGGCGGACGGAAGGACTAGCAAAGGCGATTCCAGAGATTATCACGGAAAGAGTGGCATCCAGCGAGCGAGGTAAGCTCTCCACCTGTACTGGCCTGTCGTTGTCTTGTTTTGATCTCCAATATCGAAAAGCCAGGATGCACCATAGGAAGTTGCCACTAGCTCTGTTCAGGATCCATGTGATAGCCCCTTGTGTTTGGCCAGATGAGCCGGTAGGGACTATCTGTTCTAGGACACGGCGAATATCTTGATGATTGTGTGAGGAGTTGATGGCGAACCGGCGGGTAACGATGTCAGGCGGTTGTACAAGGGAGCGGGAGAGAAGCAACAATCTAATCATTGGACTTTTGGAGATGCTGTCGAGCAATCGCTTCAAACATTCAGTCACAAGGCCATCATCACCACTGAGCTCGCTTAGTCCGTCTATGACGATCATCGACTGTCGAGGAGTAGCCTCACAGACGATCTCAAAGGCCTCCCACAGAGCATTGATATCTGCACCGGGGCATTCCGACGTCACCGCAGTATCTTGAGCCTTTGCAAGAGCTGTTTGCAAGCTTCTCTGGCCAGGATTCTGCTCACATGCTTGTCGGAGGAGTCCCTTGAGGAGGCAGGAGACCAGAATCTCGGACGGCAAGATTGGATCGACAACATGACTGAGGACAGCGAAAGTTTGACCACCGACTGGATTTTGGAGGCTTTCAACGATCCAGCCACATAGCATGCTTTTACCACAGCCAGCGGCGCCCTCGATCCAAAGAGCTTTGTCGGAGCTGCGGATGAAATCGAGCATAGGCTTCGAAAACCACTCGCAAGTGAATTGAGCATGCATGCTTCGGGCAACGTAAAGATTCGCATACATGGCTCGAACCATGACGTCGTAGGGCCACAGCCATTGACGGATTGCAGATACCTGTTCTTTGGATTCCTTCGCGCCAACCGCATCGGGCGATAGCTGGCATAACCAGAATTGATCAATCAACTGATCTTTGAGACCGTGTATGATACCGACTGATGTGCGGAAGAGACGTCCCGAATGCGTCCGTGACACGGCATCTGGAGAATACGTCACATTTTCATTCATCACATTCAGTACCGCGAGCATGAGTTGGTCTAGCAGCTGTCGGATCCTTTCATGCTTGGGGAATAAGCTCTTCTGGCGTAGTACGAGCGAGAGGACCCTGTGAACTTCGGAGAGGATTGGATAGGCGATGTCTATGAAGGCTGCTTCGCCAGAGCTCATGCGTAGGAGGTCGTAGCAAGCAGCATACATTTGGGAAGTCGTCGTGTCCATCAAGACCGTGGAATGACCATGGCCGATGTTCGACTCGGAAATTTGAAGTGCCAGACCTAGCAAGGTTAGGTACCGGAGTGGTATTTGCAGGACATTGGGAACATACCTTCCAGTAAACGAAGAGCCCGATCCCACATCGAGGCTCGGTGAGGCATCCGATTGAGACGCTCAGAGGAGACAGCGTGGAGGAAAGCGTCGAGTGAGAGCTGGTTGGTCTTGGAATTGCCTTGTTGCTGCAACAAACTTTGTCGCCCAGATCGTGATGCTTGATCATCTGGCGGAAGGTAGCCAGTACTTTGGTCAAAGTCGAAGGCGACAGCGTTTGGAGGTCCGTGGGAGTGACTGTCTTGGTCCATCTGAGCTGCGCAGACATCGGCAGGCTCGTGTGTAAGGCTGCTCCCCCGTTTATGGGACTCGCCAATGGCTGCTGAGAAATTTGTGGATGGTCCTGCCGCCATGGAGAAACGGTGCGGAAGGCCAACAGCGGATTGAGGCAACGAGGTGGCCATGTTTGGAGAATGAATAGCACCGTCTTCGGATAGATTGATGGCCGCCGACCTTGAGTATTTCTTCTCTGCAGGAGAGGGAGTACATCAGAAAACGTTGTAGGTATGGAAGCTGGAGAGTGGGAGGCTTACTGTATGAGGCACTCCTGACGGCCAGCATTCCTGATGAGTAGCTAGGAGGTGGTCTAGATAGAAGATGCCTCAGAGGAAGTGCCTCAACAAGGTATACAACGACTGGGAATGGGAGAGCGGGGAATGGCTGTTGGAGGTTGGATATAATCTTGTCAGAGAAAGGGTGGGAAATGAAGGTAAAAGGATGAAGGATATGGGTAGGGCATGGTTCGATGGAGGCCGACTATTATGATAAGCAGATACAGTAGTCGCGATGCTGGCAAAGCAGAGACTGGGTCGATGTGATGAATGTAACGCTGATGTTGCTGGGAGGAAAGAGGGGAGATCATGGACTGGCCTTCGAGTGGGTGGTGCTTTCCTTCACGAACCTTCTTTACCTATATCATTCTGGGCACGGGAGTATAGGCATGGACGGCAGGAGGAAAGAAGATATAGAGGGGGGAGTAAAAGACGGGATTGGTATCTACACCCAGGCAAGCATGTTTGCTGAGATGTCGACGAAGCCAGGCTTAGGATCCGAAGACTCAGGACTGGCTGTAGGAGTACGCCATATTCAACGATCGAGGGACTGCGTGACTCCTCACCAATTGACTACTACATTCGAGATCTATCTGCATCAAGTGGATGCATTCTTCTTGACCTGTAGAGTAGTCCATCTTCCTATCTAAGTCAAGCTTTGTCGGGTCCGTAAAGCTGGGCTCAATCGCCGATGGCATACATACCAATGCGAACAGCCACGCTATGATTATCACGATCGACTCTCCGTACAGACTGTCGCACATGACGTGGAGTCGAAGAGTAAGAAGGTAAGGTACTTAGTAGTCGCGTTCATGATTGAGGTTTTCACGAGAAGCACTAATCGGCGCCCCACCCCTAGTCGCTATCACTCCTAGGGGTTCCTACCTAAACGTTGGATTTACCTAAATATTAGATTTTTTAATATTCTATTCTAAAAGTATATACTTCTCGCCCTATAACTAGCTAGTTATAAAAGTACCTTTTAAAAGTATAAATTACCTTCTAATACTAATAGTCCTACTAGTAGAGAACTACTTTTATTATTATATTAGCATTTTCTACTTTAATTTCCTTAGTACGTTTTTCTTAGACTAGTATCTTCTTATCCTTCTTAGCTAGTTACTCTACCCTTAATTAAGCTAATACTTATACCTAACTAGTAGTTATCTAGCCTCCCTTCTTAGTAATAGTACTCTTAAGTAACTTATATTCTTTCTTTATTATAACGGCCTTATAGACTACCTTAAGGTCCCGCTTAACTAATAGCTAAGAATATATATCTATAATAGAACCCTTTAAAGTATAATCTATTAATTATTAGAAGGCTAGTTATACTACTTAAAACTCCCTTACTATCTTCTAGATATATTCTAGATATATAATAATATTACTAGCGGTATATAGCGTATATCCTAGTACTACTAATAGTAGGAGAGGAGTATTAGAGTAGTTATCTTCTAGTTTTATAACTTATATCTTTATAAGTACTACCTTAGAATTAAATAAGATAAATCTAGTCTTTTTAAAGGCTAATTTAATATTCTAAATTATAAATATCTTACTTCTTATCTATTTAAATACGCTTAGGAAGTCTAGGTAATTAAAATCTATATTTCCTACCTATACAGCCTTATTAATAGACTTGTTATAATAATTCTTAAATAGCTAGAATAGATTAATATCTAATAGCTAAGTAAGATATATTAAATATAACTTTAAAATAAATAATTTTATACTAAGAGTCTTCGCTATTATATAAAATTTATAGGTATAATAGGAGTTAAATCTATTAAGAATTAATACTTAATACCTTTTATACTAATAGTAATATAAGAACTTATTAAAATAGAGTAGCTATCTAAGAGCTAGCTTATTATTTAAATAGCTAGAAGGTAAATAGGCTAGTATATAATTTAGTAAAAGGTTATTTACCGCCTATTTATATAAGATATTTTCTCCTTTTAGTATTAGGAATAGTAGGATACTATTACTAGCTCTATTAATATATTCTACTAATATAATATAGTCTTAATTATCTATATTAACTAGTTATAAAGGCTTACTCTTATTAAGTATTACGATGTAATAGGCGATTTTATAGCTAACTTAGAAGCCTATCTTATTTATATTCTAGATATTATAATCTTATATCCCTAGCTTATCTTTCCCCCTCTTAAATTTATTATAAAGTACTAGTATATCTTTTATATTATAAGCGTTCTTTTAAATAGCTACTAGGGGTATTTACTTATATTTATAAAACTCTAGATATCTCTTAAAGAAGTATATAACCTAGGATTTACTAAGTTTTTAATAGTAGCTAGGCCTCTTTCTTAAGATAAATTTTATAATATTATAAATATATTAAATATAAACTAAGTATATAATATTATTAAGATATAGTATATAATTATATATAAACTACTCTTTATCTAGCGTAAGTTATATATAGCTTTATAATTAACTACTCTTTAAGGCCTTCCTTATAATATATCTTTATACGCGTCTTTTCCTAATAGTAAAATATCTAGATATAATAGTAATACTAGGAAAGTCGCTATTAATAAATCTATTATAAGCCTTTTATATACGTGCCTCTTAATCCTTATAAGCTATAAATATAATATAGTTAATAGGAAGTAGGTAGAGATAGGTTAATAATAAATATAAAAATTCTAACGTTAGGATAAATCCAACGTTTAGGTAGGAACCCCTAGGAGCGACAGCGACTAGGGGTAGGGCGCCGATTAGAATAGTAGTATAAGGCTTGGCATGCTGACCAGGCCGAGATAGCTCTAGCTCCGTTCCATCTATCAAGAGATTAAAATAGAATACCGTAGAAATTATTGTTTATATCACATCTTCTCATCCAGTCTGATAGTTGTCTTTGGACATGACTTAGGCTGGACTGTTCGATCCGGAAAGCAGTAATCATGATGCCCGCCCCCCCTTGATAGTCTCAAGTGTGTTGTCGGCAGTTGGCATCGGTCCAGGCTGAAGTAGTCCTGAGTGAAAGTGCATGGATGACATGGTGATGACGTAGTCTCGATGCTGAGAACCGCGGGACGAGACAATTGTTCTGCACAAATTACTTCAACATACGCATACGATAGAAGTTGTCCGCGGTGCAGCCTGTCCTCTACGACGACAAACAGCACAACCAACATTCACGATACCACCCAATCATCATCAACATGGCAGTGGTAGCACAGGCAGCAAACTTGATTGAGAAAGCACTCGGTCATGGCGACAATGCTGTGACCGAACAGAACGTGACCAACCCCGGTCGCGACCGTGAGAAGTACGCAGACCCTTCCGGCGAGAAGATGAAGGCCCTGATCTGGATGGGCAAGAACACCGTCGAAGTCGGTCAGTCCCATCGACCGCATAGCATATTTCCCCCGGCCCCCCTTTTGCTCCCTCGCTAACCATCGTACCCTACAACAGCCGAAGTCTCCAAACCCCGAGCCTTCGAAGACCGCGATGTCATCCTCAAAGTCACCGGCTCGACCATATGCGGCTCCGATCTCCATCTATACCACGGCTCCGTCGTCGAAATGCAAAAGGGCGATATTCTAGGACACGAATTCTGCGGGAAAGTCGAGAGCATGGGCAAGGCCGTCAAGGGGCTCAGCGTCGGCGACCGCGTCGTTGCCTCCTTCCAGATCGCCTGCGGGGAATGCATGTACTGCAAGAAGAAGCTGTCCTCGCAATGCGAGCGAACCAATTCAAACTCGTTGGAATATGGCATGTATGGTGGGAACACTGCGGGCATGTTCGGCTATAGCCACTTCACTGGCGGCTTCGCTGGCGGACAGGCAGAATACGTGCGTGTGCCGTTTGGAGATGTCAACCTCCTGAAAATCCCAGACGACGTTCCGGACGAAAAGGCATTATACCTCTCCGACGTACTCGCCACAAGCTACAACTGCGTCGTCGACACCGGCGTCAAAGAAGGCGACGTCGTCGCCATCTGGGGTGCCGGACCCATCGGCGTGATGTGCGCCGAATACAGCTACACGCAAGGAGCCTCTCGCGTCATCATGATCGACGGCGGCGCCGCATCATGGCGACTAGACTTCTGTAAAGAGAAATTCCCCAAGATCGAGACCCTTAACTTCACCGACCTCCCCAAAGGCAAATCCGTGACCTCCGCGCTCAAGGACATGGAGCACGGCGGCCCCGACGTCGCGCTCGAGTGTGCAGCCGGCGAATACGCCAAGGGGTGGGCGCACTATTTCGAACTGATGAGCGGTGCCGAAACCGACACGTCGGAAATCGTCAACGAGATGATCACGTCCGTCAAGAACTACGGCCGCTGCGGCATCACGGGCGTCTATGTCGGTTTCACGAACCATTTCAATATCGGCTCTTTGATGGAGCGTGGTATTCGCTTGATTGGCAACGGACAAGCGCCTGTACATTTGTATTGGGAGAAGCTGCTGCAGATGATTCAGGAGGGAAAGACGGATCCGTATACCATGTTGACGCACCGTGTCGATATCGACGAGATGGCTACGCTTTATCAGAAATTCGATGAGAGGGCCGATCGGATCCAGAAGGTTTTTGTGCAGACGCGGTTTTCAGATCCGCCGGCTGAGGGGAGCCCGAAGTTGACGTCGTGGAAGTAGATGGTTTGGAGGCTGGAGGAAGGGTTTTGTGATTTATGATGTCAACGTTATTTAAGTCATAATATCCAAAAACATTTTTTCGTACACAGACGTTTTTTCGGAGTCTCCAGTGTCAGTATGATATTATTGTGGCTTACTTCCCATGTACTGGACCTAGCATGTTGCGTGGTAGTATTCTGCAGCTTTGGAATGAAGACTGGCATAGATCTGGATAGTCGCTGCAACGCTCACATATCCCCAAACACAAAAACCCCCTTCCCCTTCCTATACCCCTCCAACGTCCCCTGCACCGCATCCACCAAATTCCTCCTCTCCGTCCCCCACCCCCACGGCACCTCCACAACCGGCCCATCCCTAAACTCCCCCCTCCTCATCATCTCCAAAAGCGCATCCACAGTCCTCCTCTTCTCCTCCGGATGCCGCTCGCTCCACCGACTGACCCAAAACCCTTCGAATTTCAAATCTTTGAAAATGAGCATGCCGGCCCCCACCCACATC
>JAABUR0100000935.1_pt1 | contig 56924 bp, 48 predicted proteins | sample 5560091 | NCBI WGS metagenome assembly JAABUR01 (sample SAMN10711879, study PRJNA513375) | rock metagenome | isolation source: Antarctica rocks | place: Antarctica: Victoria Land, University Valley sud | reverse complement strand
CTCGGGCCGGAGGGCACCGAACGTGGATGCTTCAGCGAAGGGTGGGGACCTCTACATGGCCACCAGCGGGGACTTCGACCAGGCCACAAGCGGGGACTTTCTCATGGCCACGGACATCCATGCTGAGAAGCGAGCCGTTCGAGCAACTCGTTGCAGCGCGCATCCTCGACTTCCTGGGCGCGGAGACAGTCTGGCAGCGACGCCTCTGGGACATCGGAACATGCCTGACACTTCGAGAGATCGTCGAGGCCACCGACGCCGTCGCTGTCGGGGCGCTCTCGGCTGAAGCCCTTCGCTGGTTCGTCGGCTCGGAGCTCGAGCCGACCGGTCGCGATGCCGGCATTGGAACCCCCGCCCAGCGCTCGACCCTCACGAGGGCGCTCAAGGGGCAAATCGCCCAGGGATCGTTCGACGTTCGGATCATCCAGCAGATCGTCGAATCGAGGGAGCACCTCTATTTGCGCACCTGGTCGGAAGCGCTCGCCTCATCCGCTGACTGGCGAGCCGAACGTGTGGCTCGGTCCATCACCGGGCACATACTCGGACTTGGTTTCAGCCGTGAGTACCTCCACCGATGGTGGAGCTACCGGTTCCACCACGAAACAAGCGAGCGCACCCTCGCCGATCTCGTCGAGGATGCACATGGCCGCACGCTCGAACCAGCATCAGACCATGAGGTGATCGTTCCCCTCCAGCGAGCGACGAGCCGAGCCCACGAAGTGCCGGGATGGATCGGCCCGGAGGCGGCGAGCGACCTGCTGACACCGCTCAATAAGCGGCCGATCGCCGGGCTCGCTGGAGCGCTGCGCATCATGGTGACTGCCCGCGACCCTGGCGCGGCAGTGGAGGCGACGGCCGACATCATCGACCGCTACGTCGCTCGCATCACCTTGGGAGGTGGCGGCGAGGCTCTCGTTCCGTTGCCCTACGTCTGGGTACGGGCCCCCGCTGCCTTTCAGCGACTCCGTCTCCGCCGAAGCCGAGGCCTGGAGGTTCCCGTGCTGCTTCGCCGGGACGAGCCGATCACGGATTCAGTGGCGCCCCCGATCGACTCGTCGCTCGAGCTCCTGGGCCCAGTCGATCGAGGACCGGTCGCATCTGCAGTTGCCGGAGGATGGGCAGCGGTCGAGACGCTCCTCACGGCGCCGGGAGATCGGGGCAAGGTCCAGGCCGCCGACCGACTTGCTGCCCTGATCGCATGTTCCTTTCCTCGCGCCGAGCTCACTCGTCTTTCTCACCGGATCATCGAGGAGGAACGACCGGCCGACGCGGCTCTTGTCGACGAGCTGGGGAGCGCAACAACGAACACCGGATCTGCGGGCCGGTTGGCACGTCACCTGGCGGGCGGCGATCTCGAGTGCGCGAGTGTGTCTGACCAGGCGGCCGTCCACCGTATGCAGGTACTGGTTCGCGAGCCGCACCAGAGCCTCCGCGATATCGAGATCCATCTGCAACGGGCAATTCGCCGCCTCTACCGCGTTCGGAACCTCGTGCTCCACAATGCTGCCACCGACTCGCTCACCCTTTCGGCAGCACTCCAGACAGCAGCGCCGCTACTCGGAGCAGGGATTGATCGGGTCGTGCGGGGCGCTCTTCTTCAGGGCATCGAGCCGCTCGATCTCGCGGCGCGAGCGCGGATCGTGATCGATAACGCTGATCACGGCAACCCAGGGGATCTGGCCGACCTGCTGCAACTCGCCGAGGTGTAGATGCCCTTCGGTTGGCGGGCGTCAGGCTAGCCCGACGCCTGTTCCCCTTCATCGTCGTTGTTCGTTTCGACGTCACCATTTGGTGGGGTAAGATCGTGGATCCCTATCCGTCCGAGGGCGCGCAGTGGCGGAAGGATGTGCTCCTCGTAGGCCTGGCTGACCTGCTCGTCCGTCAGCTGAGACTCCGGGAAGGCTGATCGCAGCCGACCGAGGATCTCGCTACCGAGCCGATCCTCCTGCCGCTTACGCTCGACGTCGAGCTCCTTCAAGGCCGTTTCCAGCTCCTGCTGACGGATCGCCAGGTCCTTTACCTTGTTGTCTTTCTTTTGCCCGGTCCCCTCGTACCACTGCTTTCGCTTCTCAGGGAGCGACGACACCGCCTTGAGGACCCCGGCAGCCATGCCCCACGGGAACAGGGCCTGAACCTGTTCAGCGACGAGGATCACGAGGTCAGCAGGCGATGCGACCGACAACCTCTTCAGCACCGCTGGCTGCGCGTAGACAGGCTGAGGCTGGGTGATGCTCGCTTCGTTGGATAGGGCGCGGACACCCTCGATCAGTTCGAAGAAGTGGTACAGCCGACGGCTGGCCAGATCCAGCGTCTGAACGTCGTCTTCAGGTCCACTCAGGAAAAACCGGGCTTCGGTCGCTGGGAGCGGTTCACCGATGCCGACAGACGCAATCGAAATCAGCCTGGCGTACTCGATCTCGATGAGCGCTGGATCAGCCTTGACATCGGCCTCCACGACACGCCCTCCGACCGTTCGGCCAGCCTCAAGGTAGCGGACCGTGACCATGTCTCCTGCCTGGGGCTTCAGCTTTCGAAGGCCGTCCACAACCTCCGATTCATCGAAGCGGAGCATCGCGCCCACTTCGCCGATCTCCGAGGCACGGCCGAAGGTCTCCAGGAGCTTGTTCGCCTTGGCGAAGATGACCCGCACTCCCAGATCAGCATCAACGTAGGTGTAGCGGCTCTTGGCCGAGGCATTCTCGAACGGAGCCGACGCGCGAGCAACGTCGAACCGATTGATCGAGACGTACCTGTTGAACCCTGCCTCCAAGAGATTCCGGTAATGGCTGAAGGTCCGGCTCGCGATAGGGCCGTAACCCGCTTCGTAAAGAAGCCCGTTGAGTTCATCGAGCGTGATCGCGCCACCGGCCGACCGATAGATGTCGAATCCGGCGCGTGTGTCACGCGGAGAGGCGTTGGCCACGGATCTGGTCCATTCCTGTTGGTCGACGGCAGATTATCCCGCGGCCTCGGTCCACCGATGAACCTCGTAAGCAGACGCCTCGTCGTCGGGAAGGGCGCGGGTGGAGTTGTTCATCCGGACGTAGAAGACGTCCTCGGCCTTGCTCGTTCTGGCTCGCACCGGTGACGGGGAGCCGGCGACGTCGATGCGGCAGATCTCGTGGCCCTCGTGGATGGTGATCCTGGCCCGGGTGCGGGTGACCGGGGTGTGGCCGAGGGCATTGATGAGGTGGGTGGTGAGCCAGTTGACGAAGCCGTCGCCGTTGGTGGGCTTCACCCGGGCGTAGTCGTGGGTGAGGCCGACCACCTCGCGGTCGGGGCCGATGCCGATGACGAGGGTGCCGCCGTCGGAGTTGAGGAACCCGGCGACGGTCTTGACGATGGCGTCCTCCATGGCCTTGCTGGCCTGATTCTCGCGCAGGTCCCAGCGGGCGGTGGACTTGAACTCGACGGCGTAGTCCTCGTCGTTGTCGACCAGCTCCTCGACGCTTCGGAGTTCGGGCCCGCCGGTGAGGCCGAGCTTCTCGGCCACCAGCGACACGAACTCGGCGTTGTGGCGCAACTGCTCGACCACCTCTTCGGTCAGCGCGGCGGTGCTGGTGGGCACGTCAATGAGGGTGGCGACGCCGGCCCCGGATGCCGCCGGCTCGACCTGGTCGCCGTCGTAGACGCTGGTGCCATCGTCGCCGTAGACGGTGGCGACGTGGTCGAACACCACCTGGACCTTGGCGTCGAACACCTCGGGCGGGTACGGGTCGGCGGGCAGGTCGGCGTCGAGCACTCCGCGAATGGTGGTGCGCACCTCGGCTGAGGTGGCCGACTTGCGGCGCCAGTCGAGGACGAGCTTGTCGTGCAGATGGGCAAGCAGCCGCTTGGCGCTGGCCTTCACCACCTCACGCTCGGCCTCGGTGAGGACCGGCTCGGGCTTGGTGAGCAGGTCGAAGATCGCCAGCTCCTCCTCGCTGAGGCCCTCGGCGACGGCCCGTTGCTCCTCGGCCGTCAGGGTCTTGGACAGCTCGATGAGCCGGCGCAAATACTCGTCGATGTTGAGGCTGCCGGCGTTGTAGCTGGCGATCAGCTCCTCGATGCGCTCGACGAGGTCATAGCGGGTCGGATTGCGGGTGGCAGCACCGATGGCCCGGTGCTTCAGCAAGGCGGCAAGACGGTCGGTCTCGGCCCGCTTCCGCCCAGCGAAGCTGGCGGCGAGGGCGTCGAAGTCGAGCTGGGACAGGTCGATGAGGGCGTCGGGTTCGCTGCCCTCGGCAGCGGCGCGGATGACGTACTCCTCGGCGCCGACGGAGCGGTCGAGCAATGCCTCGACGGCGTCGGACACCTGGTCGAGGTCGGCGTCCGGGGGGCGGGACACGTCGACGATGCGTTCAGCCAGCACCCGGATGGCAGCGACCGTGCGCTGGTGGCCGGCGGCGCCCGGATCGGGCAGGAGGGCCTTGAACAGCTTGCGGGCCTGTCGGGCCGCGGCCAGGAATCCGGTGCGGGTCTCCTCGTCCACCAGCAGCGCCTCGACGGCGGCGTCACGCAGGGCGATGTGGGCGAACCCCGAGGCGTCGCGCAGGCCGGGCAGGTCGACGCCGTTCGAGGAGCAGAGGTCGATCACCGTGTCGATGGCGGCGCCCAGGGCGTCGACCAGGGCGTCGATGTCCTGGATCGGGGAGTCGACGCCGGCTTCGGCGTTGGCAGCCCCGTAGATGGCGAGGGCCTTCTCGAGGTTCCGGAACACGCCGATGTAGTCGACGATCAGCCCGTTGTCCTTGTCAGGGAACACCCGGTTCGCCCTGGCGATCGTCTGCATGAGCGTGTGGTTGCGCATGGGCCGGTCGAGGTAGACGGTCGACACGCTCGGCGCGTCGAACCCTGTCATCCACATGGCGACCACGAACACCAGCCGCAGCGGGTCGTCGGCGGCCTTGAACTTCTCGGCCAGGTCCTCGGTGTTCATCCGGGCCCGGTGCGGGCGTATGTCGAGCCCTTGGCGCTGGAGGTGGGCGATCTCGTTCTGGGACTGTGAGACCACCACCGCCATGTCGGTGGACTCCATCAGCTCGATCCGGCTGGCCAACCACGGCCGCTCCAGCTCCGGCAGCGCGTCGTGCTCGGCTCGCAGCTCGGCCAGGTGCGCCGCCCAGGCCTCCTGGACGTAGTCGTACATGCGGACCGCGGCGGCTATGTCGATCCCCACGTACATGGCCTTGCCGGTGAACCCCCGGCCCACGAAGTGCACCACCAGGTCCCGGGCGACGGTGCGGAGCCGCTCGGGCCGGGTGAGCAGCGTGTACTCGCGGCCGAACCGGCGGGCGAGCTGGCCTTCGGCGTCCTCGTCGAGCTCGGCCTCTTCCAGCAGGTCGGCCAGCTCCTCGGCGAAGTCGTCGTTGACGAGCTGCAGCTCGGGGATGCGGTTCTCGTAGTAGAGCGGGACCGTGGCCCCGTCCTCGATGGCGTCGCGGAAGTTGTAGACACTCACGTAGTCGCCGAACTGCTGGCGGGTCAGCTCCTCGCCCTCGATCAGGGGGGTGCCGGTGAAGCCCATGAACGCCGCGCTCGTGAGCGCCTGGCGCATGTTCAGAGCGAGCGTGTCGTACTGGCTGCGATGGGCCTCGTCGGTGATCACGATCACGTCGGAACGATCTGAGAGCACCGGCATGGCGGTCTCACCGGCCCTCTGGTCGACCCGAAACTTGTGGATCAACGTGAACACGTACCGGTGATCCGCGGCGAGCAGGTCGCGCAGGTGCGCCGACGACGATGCGTGGACCTGGGCTTCGGCGGGGATGGCCCCGGCGTCGGCGAACTCGCCGTGGAGCTGCACGTCGAGCTCGGTGCGGTCGGTGACCATCACGAACGTCCATGCCCCGGGGATGCGACGCAGCACCTTCTGGGTGAACCACAGCATCGACAGGCTCTTGCCGGACCCCTGGGTGTGCCAGAACACGCCGAGCCGCTTCTCACCGGCCGAACGGACCCGGTGCAGGTTCTCGATGGCCGCGTTGACGCCGAGGAACTGGTGGTTGCGGGCCACCACCTTCACCAGCCCGCCGGGCCGCTCGATGTAGGCGACGAAGTTCTCCACCAGGTCGAGTAGGCGATCGTGGGCGCAGGTGCCGCGGATCGCCGTCTCCAGGGCGACGATGCCACGGGTCCCGTCGGCGTCGATCACCGTCCAGCCGCCGAAGAACTCCCACGACGCGTACGTGGACCCGACCTTGGCCTCCGAGCCGTTGGAGCAGATCACGAACCCGTTGGGCACGAACAGCGCCGGGATCGTGTCCCGGTAGTCGGTGACGTTCTCGTCGAAGGCGGCCTTGGCGGGGCGGTTCGGTTCCTTGAACTCGGCCAGCACCAGCGGGATGCCGTTCACGAACAGCACCACGTCGGTCCGGCGCCGGTGCAGGTCACCGGCCACCCACACCTGCGAGGCCGCCAGCCAGTCGTTCTTGGTCGAATCGGTGAAGTCGACGAAGCGGACGGTGGCGAACTGCATCTCACCCCGGTCGTCGAGCCACTCGGCCCGGTACCCGTCGCGCAGGAGGTCGTGGACCTCCCGGTTGGCCCGGACCCGGTCCATCACCGACCGGTCCCTGGCCATGGCCGCCAGCGCCTCCTCCCGCACCGGCTCGGGCACCTCGGGGTTCAACCACCGCAGGGCATCACGGAGCCGGTGGACCAGCACCACCTCGTGCATCGAGTCCCGGCCGAGGGTCCCGGCGGGCCCGAACGTCTCGCTCCACGCGTTGACGACCGACCACCCCAGCTCCGCCAGCAACGCCAACGCCGGCTGCTCGACCAGCCCGTCCTCCGAGTACCCCCCAGGCGTCACGCCACCGACCCCTCCACCAACGCATCCAGATCCAGCGAGGACACGTCGATCTGCCCGGTCACGAGCCTCGGCAGGAGGAGATCGCGGATCGAGGCGAGATGACGATGCTCGCTGCGCAGGGTCCGGGCGAGCCGAAGTTGCGGTCCAACGGCGCTGGCGAAATGTATTGCTTGTGCCTCTCCAGGTACGACCACATCGGTAGCCAGGAAGTCGTCGGGCTTTGCACGCTGGTGGCTGGTTGAGGTCCCTCCGCTCAGCTCACGCAGCCGTTCTTGAAAGGATTCGGAGCGGGCCAGAAGATAGAGCCACTCCAGCGGGAGAGGGGTCGCAGGGCGCAAGACCAGAAACTCGGTCGACGCGACCGACCGCCGACCAGCCGCCGGCTCGACAAACCACGTCCGCTCGATGCGGGGGTTGAGCTTGGACACCATCACGGCCGCCTCACTCAGCAGAAACTTTCCGCTCTTGATTGTCGAGCCGTCATCGGCCATAGGTAGCTGGCCGCCGTCGAACGCCGGGATGCTGTAGTGGTCGAAGGTTTCCTCTGGTGAACGACTCGGCTGAACGCTCGTGCGATCCAAACTGGCGGCGTCGCACAGCGGCCCAACCTTCCAGCCTTCGGGGATGGGGCCGAGGGTCGAGTCGACGAAAGTGGCGTCCTCGCGGCCGGGGTACCGGAAATGGACGAACCACTCCCGGTAAATCGCCCGCGCCATCTCCTCCAACACCTCCACCCGCCGCCGGTTGTTCTCGATCAGATCGTCGAGGCCATCCAGGATCCCAGCGATAAACGCCTGTCCTCGGCGGTCCGGAACCCGAACAGGAAGGCCGTGAAGCTGGTTCCGGTTAAGTCCTGGCACCGCGGCGGCCCCGTCGTGCTTGCCGAGGTCCATCGACTCCAACAACGCCGCGACGAAGCGTGGGTCGTTGCCCTTGAAGTCGCAGACGTAGAGCGCTGTGTTTAGCGGCCAGAAGTCTTCGGTGAGGTAGAAGACCTCACCGAGGGTGCCGTATCGGCCGGTGACCACGCCCGGCGCCTTCACTTTGGCCTCCACGTGGTAGCCGCTAATCCCAGACGAAGACACGATCGGAACAGTGCCATGCACTCGGACCGCCTTGGGAAGGTCGTACCCGCGCTTGAGCCTGCACACCTCGCCAAGGGTCGTGTCCTGCCAGCTCATCCTCCGAGGATCCCGGTGAGGGCGGCGTCGACCTTGGCTCGGAGCAAGTCGGCCCTGTCGGACAGGCGGGTGAACTCCTCGTAGAGGCCTTCGAGCTTCTCGGTGAAGCCCTCGCCGTCGTCGTCGGCTGCGGCGGTGCCGGTGTAGCGGCCGGGGTTGAGGCTCCAGCCCTGGGCTTCGATCTCGGCTCGGGCGGCGACCTTGCAGAGGCCGGGGACGTCGACATAGGTGCCGTCACCGAAGTGCTCCTTGAGCGCGCTGTCGCTGCCGTCGATGGTCTCCACGTCCTCGTCCCGGTAGAGGCGCACGATGTTGGCCAGCAGCTCGATGTGCTCGGGCAGGAAGTCGCGGTGGGCCCGGTCGATCTGGCGGTAGAGGTGGCGGGCGTCGATGAACAGGACCGTGTCCTCGCGGTCGGTGCCGTGCTTGGCCTTGTCGAGGAACCACAGGGTCACCGGGAGGGTGACGGTGTAGAAGAAGTTGGTCCCGATGGCCACCATCACGTCGACCGAGCCCGACTGGATGAGCCGGCGGCGGATCTCCCGCTCGGAGTGGCCGGCGTCGCCCGCCGAGTTGGCCATGACGAACCCCGCCCGGCCGCCGTCGTTCAGTGCAGAGTGGAACTGCTGGATCCACAGGTAGTTGCCGTTGTCGGTCTTGGGCAGCCCGTAGGGGAACCGAGGATCGCCGGCCAGCTTGTCCTTGTCGATGCCGTTGACGTTGAACGGCGGGTTGGCCATGACGAAGTCGAAGCGGTCGACGGCGTGGTGCAGGTCGTCGTAGTAGCTGTTGCCGAGCCGGATGTCGCCCGACAGGCCGTGGAGGGCGAGGTTCATCTTGGCCAGCGGGACGGTCACCTCCTTCTGCTCCTGGCCGTAGACCGAGAGCTCCCGGGTGGCCGAGCCCTGGTGACGCTCCACGAACTTGGCGCACTGCACGAACATGCCGCCCGACCCGCAGGCCGGGTCGTACACCTTGCCGTGGAACGGCTCGATGATCTCCACGATGAGCCTGACGATGGAGTACGGCGTGAAGAACTCACCGCCGAGTCGACCCTCGGCCATGGCGAAGTTCGACAGGAAGTCCTCGTAGATCAGCCCGAACGCATCACCCGACAGGGTCCGGGGCAGCGTCGCGAACAGGCGCAGCATCTCGGTGATCGTCGACTTCTGCAGCCGCTGGTACCCGCGGGGCAGGACGCCTTTCAGCTCGGGGTTGGAGGTCTCCACCAGGCGCATCGCCGTGTCGAGGGCCTCGCCCAGGTCCGCCTCCTCCGGCAGGTGCACCAGGTGGGAGAGACGGGCCTCCTCGGAGAGGAACAGCACCGAGCGGGCCCGGTAGTCATCCGGCGTAACGGGCCGGCGATCGGTGGCTTTGGGCTCCAGCTCGGGACGGAGGGCCTCGAAGCGGTGCTCGGCGTAGGCCAGGAAGATCAGCCCGAGGATCGGGCCCCGGGCCTCGCTCGGCGACAGCGTGGAGTTCGCCCGCAGCTCATCGGCGGCCTTCCACAGGGTCCGCCGCACCTTCGCGAGGTCTTCGCTCTTCACGCGCCTCTCCTCCCTCATCGACGCGGACGACCTGTCCATTGTCCCATCGGACCGCACGCGTCGACCGTTCCCATGGGTGGGCACACCCGAATCGGCATGACTGCGAGGATCAACGATCCAGGTCGAGGCGCTCGATGCGCCGGTCGTACACGGCGTAGATGAACGGGCCGGGATCATCGCATGCGGCTGTGATCGCATTGAGGTGATCGAGATAGCGCTCGGCCATCTGGGCGGCGGTCAGGTCCTGGCGGGTGATGCAGAAGCAGCGGACCCCAAGGGCCAGGACCGTCTCGCGCTCCGCCGTGCGGCTGCGGATCCGTGCATCCTTGAGGAACACCACCCAGCCGTTGCGGCCGGCCAGCTCCAGCCACTCGGTGTCGACGACTTCCTCGTCGGCCGGGGTGCCGTAGTGCTCGGCAAGGGTGACCAGCCGGAGGCCGGCCGCACGCAGGATGCGAGGAACCTGGATCCTGCCCAGGCTCCGGTCGAGGAAGAGATCAGGCAGCCGGTCGGGATGCGACACGAAGCGCGTCCTCGAGGTCCTCGACGGGAACGCCGAAGTCCTCGACCAGGTCGGGGAGAGACTCTCCGGCCTGGAACCGATCGATCACGTCGCTGACCCTCGCGCCACCATGGACGAACATGGGCTGACCGAACGAGCGGGTGGCGTCCGCGACGACTTGGCGCCTCCGGTACCCAGGCAGGTGGAGGAGCCGGGCGTAGCCGTCGGGCCCGTACTCGATGCGCTGCAGGTAGTCGCTGACGATCTCGGTGAAGACCCGCTGGCCGCTGCGCAGGACGACCAGCTCCCGCGCCGGCGCCGCGGCATCGGAGCCGGCGTGCTGCTCGGCGAAGTCGTAGAGGACCTCGGCCCCGTCCGAGTAGAGCCGCTCGCTCGCCAACGCATGCTCGATGCCGAACGTGTCCTGCAAGGCGAGGAGTGCTGGACGGATCCGCTGCATCGGCACCCTCGTGCTGCGGATGGCAGCGAGGACCATCCCCTCCGCCAGCGCGATGAAAGGCACCGAAGGACCCCCACCCGCCTTCACGGCCGAGAGCACGGGAACGCCTGTGACTGGCCGACGACCAGGCGACCGGCGGACATAGCCCTTCGCCCAGCTCGAGAGCGTGGTGCTGGGCACCCCGAGGTACCGGGCGGCCTCGGCCAACGAGTAGAGAGGCACGTCAAAGCGGAGGTCGCGATCGACAACGGTGATGGCGCACCTCCTCGTGCCTCGCCTCGCCGCGGTGACGAGGTGCTTCCACGCTACCCAGGCTCACGCGCCCGCCTCGGCCAGCCGGTACGGGTCGTTGGCCCTGGTGCCGGCCATGAGACGCATGCCCCTTCGTCCTGCTGAGCACCCCCAACGGGATTCGAACCCGTGTCTCCACCTTGAGAGGTCGAGCGGAACGGATACCGGCGGACAACCCCGGCATGTAACGGCAAGTGAAAGGCGATCACCGGCCGCTGACGGACCCTGCCGAACGTCTGCGACCGCGCGATGGACGCGCGATGGCTACTTCGGCCCTCTGTCCTGACCGGCTCGCTGGCGGCGCTTCGCCTGACGGTTCCGAACCTTGCGAACACACTCAGGGCAGAAGCCACGCCGGTCCTGTCTCGGTCGCCGCAACGGCGTGAAGATGCTCGGGCAGCCGTCGCACACCGCGTAACCCTTGCCCCCGGCCAGCATGAGCATGAGCTGCAGCGCAACCGCCCCGAGGAGCGAACGGCCAGCCGTCGAAACAGCGATGGCCCCCGTGCCCGGGTTCCATGCTGCGTCGAACCGAACGCCGCCGACTGCGAGCCAGCCGTTTAGCTCCTCGGCGAGCTGGTGCCCCTCGAAGGCCACGAGGTCGCCCCACCGTTCCGGCCCGTCGTCCAGCCAGAACGGCCCGCCGTGTTGGAGCGTGGCCCAGTCCTCCGGGTCGCCGAGCTTGCCGAGGGCGAGCTGAGACCCGATGTTCAGCATGGCCGTTGCTGCGGCCGCCCATTGTCGCCAGTTGTCGAGCGGCTCCCGCCAGCCGGTAACCGGGTCGCCCATGTAGCGGCAGCGCTCCTGCGACGGGACGACGCCGCGGGTGACTCCGTGCCCATGAGGTAGGCCGTGCTGGCAGAGGCCCAGTACTCCGTAGCGCTGAGCGAAGCGGAGTATGGCGGCGTCCGCGCCGGCCCTCAGCGCGCAGAACCGCTCGACGGTCGCTGAGTCGACTCGGCCCTCGCCGAACCTCTCGCTGCCGTCGAGGCGCGGCGGCCGCCACATCAGCATGTGCCGCCACCCCGGCTCGGTGCCGAGCCAGACCTCTGCCGGTGCCAGCCATGAGGCATGCGGGTTCGCCGGCCGGCCGAGCCCGGCCGTGTCCGGGTCGGCAAGTCCTCCCAGCTCCCATCGGTGCCGATCGGCTCGATCTGTCATCACCTTGGTCACGCTAAAGGCCGTGACTCTCCGACCTCGCCATGGTCCCCTGAATCTTGCATCCGAGGTGTGCTCCACGGCGCACGACGGACACCGCAACCGAACGGAGAAAGCAACCATGGGTGACGAGACGAAGACCGCAGCGATACTGCAGCTCGGAGTCCTGCTGGTGACGCTTCCGCAAGCTGCCGAAGCGCTGAGCGTCGGACGCACGACGCTGTACGAGCTGGTCAACACGGGTCGGCTCGCAACGGTGCGCGTTGGTCGTCGCCGTCTCGTGCCAGCCTCCGCGCTTGTCGCCCTTGTCGATGAGCTGCAGCGCCAGGACGTCGCGTGAGTCCCTACGCGGCGCCGCCCCCGGCTGAGCACCGAGGGCGAGCGTCAGTGTCAGGCTGGGACGCCATCGACAGCGGGCATGGTACCCGCCACGCCCTCGATGACATGCGGCCCGGTCGTGAGGCCGAGCAGGTGCTCGCCCTGCTGCGAGCCACCATCGCTCAGCACGCGGCCTGGTCGGTCGCTCGGATGGTCGCCGACCCGTCGTCGTGGCCTGCTGCGGTTGCGGTTGAGGCCGCGGTGAACTTCTGGGTCGACCTGGCCCGCGATGCCGCGGTGGCCGGTGCCGAGCACGCGGGCACCATCGCCGAGCCGGTCGCTGCATGACTGGTGCCGCCCTCGACGACCGGGCCGTCGTGCTCGCAATCGTTGACCTCGAAGCGCTCTGGGCTGAGCTGGTCGGGCCACGGGCCCGCGGCGGCGGCTGGCCGTGTCCCAACCCTCAGCACGCGCAGAGCGGCGCTACGCCGCCGGTCAGCATCACGCCGGACGCCGGCTTGTGGTGCTGCCACGGGTGCGGGGCCGCCGGTAGCGCCGTCGACCTTCTCGTGATCCTCGGGGCCACCGTGGCCGACGCCATGACCGAGCTGCGCCGCCGTGCCGGCATGGAGCGACGGCCGGGCGCCCGGCCCACCGGCACGCGACGGGTGCCGCCACCGCAGCCGCCCGCTCGGGTCGCGGTGCTCGACCCGTCGGCCGGCGCCATCGTCGGGCCACCCTCTGAGCGGGCGATGGCCGAGTACCTCGCAGCTCGCCAGTGGCGACCCGAGGCCGCCGCAGCATTCGGGCTCGGCGTGGTCGCCGACGGCCGCGGCCAGCTTCGCATTCGTCACCCGTACCGGTCGGGTGCCGAGTGCATCTGGTATCAGGACCGAGCGGTGGCCGATGGCGTGCAGCCTCGGTGGCTGTCGCCGAAGGGTCACCCCCGGGTGCCGTTCGCGCTCGACCTGGCGGCCGCTCTCGACGGTCCGGTGGTGGTCGTGGTCGAGGGCCCGAGCGATGTGGTGGCCGCCTGGCACGCCGCTACTGCTGCCCCCGTGGTCGGGTTGCCGGGCACCGCTGGCGTGAGCCGATGGGGAGCGATGCTCGCCGGGCTAGACGTGCTCGCCCTGCTCGATGCCGACCCTGCCGGCGACCGCGCCGCGGCGGAGCTGGCGTCCGCCGTGACCGCCCATGGCGGCCGGTGCGCCAGGGTGCGCCCGCCCGACGGGCTCGACGTTGACGACTGGCGGCGCCAGGTGGGCGACGAGGGCCTCGCAGACGCCATCATCGCCGCCGCTGACGCCGCCGACTGGACCGAAGCCACCGCAGGGCAGGGAACGGCCGCATGAGCGCCGCAGCGCCTCTCAGCGGCGAGGAACGGGCCGCCATCGCCCTCGGCCGACTCGAACCCGTCGAGCCCGCGACGAGGGCGCCCGGCCCATCGACGCCACCCGCTGCGGACCCGTGGCCGACGCTCGACCCCGCCGCGCTGTACGGGCTCGCCGGCGAGGTGGTCGCCGCCATCGGACCGCATACCGAGGCAGACCCCGCCGGGCTGCTCCTCGACCTGCTGGTGAGCTTCGGCAACGCCGTCGGCTCCGGGCCGCATGCCACCGCCGACGGGTCGCTGCACCCCGGGCGGCTGTTCGCCGTCCTCGTCGGCGAGACGTCGAGGGCCCGGAAGGGAACGACACGGGCCAACGGCCGCAGAGTGTTCGAGCATGCCGACCCCGGGTGGTCCGATACGCGAGTCATGGGCGGGCTCGCCTCGGGCGAAGGCCTCATCGCCGCCCTGGCGGACCCCGACGAGAAGGGCGAAGGCGGGACCACCGACAAGCGCCTCCTGGTGGTCGAGCCCGAGTTCGCCCGCACCCTCGGCGTCGCCGCCCGGGAATCCTCGACCCTCAGCGCGGTCATCCGCGACGCCTGGGACAGCGGGCGGCTCCGGGTCATGACCCGCAAGGACCCACTGGTAGCCACCGGCGCCCACGTCTCGCTGCTCGGCCATGTCACCCTCGATGAGCTGCGCCGACGGCTGTCCGACAGCGAGGCCGCCAACGGGTTCATGAACCGCTTTCTGATCGCATGTGTCCGCCGCTCCAAACTGCTGCCCGAAGGAGGGAACCTCGGCGTCGACACCTACCGATCCCTCGGACGGCAGGTGGGAACGGCACTCGAGCGGGCCCGGCGCGTTGGCCTCGTCGCCCGGACCCCGGATGCTGCCGAACGGTGGGCCCGCATCTACGCCGAGCTGGCTGAGAACGACCCCGGCGGCCTTGTCGGCGCCGTGACCGCCCGCGCCGAAGCGCAATGCCTGCGCCTGTCCGTCGTCTTCGCGCTCCTCGATGGCTCCGCCCTCATCACCGTCGAGCACCTCGACGCGGCCTACGCCGTCTGGCAGTTCTGCGCCGACTCGGCCGGCTACATCTTCGGCGACGCGCTCGGCGACGAGATAGCCGACAGGCTCCTCGCCGCGCTGCGCTCGGCTGGACCCGAAGGGCTCGACGGGACCGCCCAACGGGACCTGTTCGCCCGCCACGTCTCAGGAGCCCGCCTCGATGCCGCCCGGGCCCTGCTCGTCTCCCTCGGCCTGGCCGAGATGAGCCAGGTCGACACCGGAGGCCGCCCCCGCTCCATCACGGTTGCGACCGAAGCGCTCAAAGCGCCGAAAGGTCGGAGCGCATGACTTCCGTCGCTTCTGTCGCTTACGTCGCACCAACCGGAGGGCCGCAGGGAGGGACCTTCGAGCGCATACGTCGCTTCGGTCGCACATGGCACGGGCCGGGGTGCGGCCCCAGCCGCCTACTGGTAGGCCTCGACCTCGACCCCACGGACGCCGGGCCGAGCCGGCGACCCCATGGAGGCCAGCGATGACCGCCCGTTGCACGGCTACCAATCGCGCCGGCGAGCGGTGCGGCCGTGCGCCTGCCCCTGGCTGCGCTGTCTGTCGAAGTCACGGTGCCGCCGCACCGCAGGTGGCGGCTGCTGGTCAGCGCCGGAAGGCCGAGGTTGACGCCGCCGTCGAGTTGCGCCGGCTGGTGCCCACTGACCCTGCCCCGGTGGCCGACCCGCTGGGAGCGCTGCTGCTCCTCGCCGCAGAGACGCTCGGGGTCAAGAGCGCAGCGGCCGAGCTGGTGGCCCGCCTCGACTCGCTGCGAACCGCCGACGGGTCCGACGTGGCGCCAGAGGTGCGGTTGCTTGAACGGGCGCTCGACCGTTGCGAACGGGTGCTCGCCACGCTGGCGCGGCTCGGTATCGAGGAGCGGCTCGCCGCCGTCTCGGAGTCGCAGGGGCGGGCCATCGCAGCCGTACTGCGAGGGTTCCTCGATGCGCTGCTCGCCGAGCTCAAACGAGCGGTTGACCCCGAGCTGACCGCCGAGCGCTTCGAGAGCCTGACCAAACCACTGATGCTGACCGCCCTTCGAGGGCTGGCCGACGACGACGGAAGGATTCGACCGTGACCCCGCCCCGAGGCTTCCCCGAGGAGCTGCAACCGCTCGCGCTGGCCGCCATGAACCGGGCCGGTGGCCCGCTCCAGCTTTGGGATGCGGTGATGCCCGGCCTGGTGCAAGAGCTGTCACCCGACCACGACCCCGCGGACGCTGCTCGGCTCCTGGCCGACGCCCGCCGCCGCCTCGTTGCCGCCCTGGCCACGATTGACCCACAACCCGAAAGGACCATCCATGACTGACTTCTCCCCCACCCCGTACGAGCCAGGACCGGTGCTCGACGACTCCGGGGTGGCCTGGACACCGCTCGGCGACGCTGAGCGGGGCTGGATCGCCGCCCTCGAAGCTGGAGGGGTCGAGCGCCTGACCCCCGTCCAGCGCGGCGAGCTGCGGGCGCTGCAGGGGCGGGCCAGGACCTCGGCGGACCGGGCCCGCGTCGACGGACTCCTTGCCCAACTGCCGGCGGCCACCGACGGGCCGACCGCCGAGCAGCGCCAGGCAGCCGAGCAGACTGCCCGACGTGCCATCGACGCGGGCAAAGCTCGGTGGGAGGAGAACGAGCGCCGCAGAGCGGATGGGCTCGGGCCGCTTCCGCCGTCCGCGGCGTGAGGGCGCTCACCCGGGCCGAGGTCGCATCGCTGGCCGAGTCGGTCGAAGCTCTCCTCAACGCCGTGAACCGCGGGGAGCTGACCGCGTCGGCTGCGATGCGGCACCGCATCGAGGGTGCGCTTGCGGCGCTGGCGGTGGTGCAGGGCGGACGGGCCGACCTACTTACGGACTTCTGGGTCGACCTGGCCCGCGATCCCTCGACTTGATAGCAAATGACCGTTTGCTATAAGCTTGGGTCATGGCACGAACCAAGAAGCGCACCGCTGACCCGTCCACCGTCGTCGGCTACGTCCGGTGCTCCACCGCCGAGCAGGCTGACAGCGGGCTCGGACTCGCCGCACAGCGGGCCGCCATCGACGCCGAAGCCAGCCGACGCGGCTGGAACCTCGTCGCCGTGTTCGAGGATGCCGGCGCCAGCGGCAAGGCCATGACCGGACGCCCAGCCCTCGCCGAAGCGCTCGCCACCCTCGACCGGGGAGAGGCCGCCGCCCTGGTCGTGTCGAAGCTCGACCGCCTCAGCCGCTCCGTGCGCGACGCCGCCGACCTGCTCGACCGGGCGAAGGGCGCCGGCTGGAACCTCGTCGCCCTTGACCTCGGCATCGACACCAGCACGCCGGCTGGCGAAGCGATGACGAACGTCATGGCCACGTTCGCTCAGCTCGAACGGCGCCTCATCGGCCAACGCACGAAAGACGCCCTTGCTGAGCGTCGAGCGCAAGGCGTCGCCCTCGGCCGGCCACGCACACTCGACAACGCCACCAGGGCCCGCATCGTCGCCGAGCGAGAGGCTGGCGCCGGCTGGTCGACCATCGCACGCAACCTCGAAGCCGACGGTATCGCCACCGGCCAGGGCGGCGCCCACTGGTGGCCGGCAACGACCCGAGCGGTCTACCTGGCCAGCACCGAGCCCGCAGCATGAGCGCTGCTGCGCCCGTCGCGCACGCATCGTTCCGCGAGGAGCTGCCATCGGAGCTGCCCCCGACCCTGCGAGCACTCACCCTCGACCTCGCCAGGCACCTCGAACGCCACGGAGGTGGGCTCGCGGTCGGCGTGGCGCATCTACCCGGCGGGCTCGGCCGAGGGCTCGCAGCTTGGCGCGGCCACGACCGGGCCATCATCGTCGCAACGGGGCTACCGGCTGCGGAGCTGGCCGAGGTGTTTGCCCACGAAGCTGCCCACGTCCTCGACACCCTCGACCGTCGGGTCACGTGGAGCGACAGCGCTCGCAACCGCCGCCGCCGGGAGGACTTCGCCAACCGTCTCGGCTCGGAGCTACTCGAGAACCGTCCCACCACCGTCGCCGCGGCCCGGCCGTTCATGGCCGCCGCCCGCCGGACCACGCCCACCCCGCCGACCCCGTAGGAGGAGCTGACGATGGCCAGCATCCACAAGCGCAGCACCGCCACTGGAACCCGGTACGACGTGCGCTACCGGCTCCGCTCCGGTCAGACCCGAACGAAGACGTGTCGCACGCGGAAGGACGCCAACCAGTTCGCCGCCACCGTCGAAGCCGACAAGGCCCGCGGCGGCCTGGTCGACCCTCGCGCCGGCCGGGTGACGCTCGCCGCGTACGCGGTCACGTGGCTCGACCACCGGCCCCAGCTCCGGGCCCGCACCGTCGTCGAGTACCGCGGCGTCCTCGGCCGTCACATCCTCCCGCCGCTCGGCGCATTCGAGCTGGGCCGGCTCGACGTCGCCACCGTTCGGGCGTGGCACGCACGGTTGCTTCGCGATGGCGTCGGTACCCCGACCGTGGCGAAGTGCTACCGAGTGCTCCGGGCCGTGCTCGCCACTGCGGTCGAGGATGGGCTCATCCTCGCCAACCCGTGCCAGGTGAAGGGCGCGGGTACCGAGCACTCCCCCGAGCGGCCCGTAGTCGGCCCACAGGGCGTGTGGGTGCTCGCCGACGCCGTACCGTCCCCACGGCGCTGCCTGGTGCTCCTGGGTGGCTTCTGCGGGCTGCGGCTCGGCGAAGCGCTCGGGCTCCAAGTGCGCCACGTCGACCTGCTCCATGCGGTCGTGACCGTGGAACGCCAGAGCCAAGAGGTCGAGGGCCGCCAGGTGTTCAGCGACCCGAAGACCGCGGCGGGCCGGCGACGGGTACCTCTGCCGGCCAGCGTGGCGAGGGAGCTTGAACGCCACCTCGACCGGTGGGCGGGCCCGGGTGCTGACGGGCTGCTGTTCGTCGGCGTCAAGGGTGGCCCGCTGCGCCGCCACGTGTTCAGCGCCGAGTTCCGAGCGGCACGGGTGGCCACCGGGATGCCAGACATCCGGTACCACGACCTCCGCCATTCGGCCCTGACGATGCTCGCCGCGACGGGCGCCACAGTGGCGGAGCTTCAAGCCCACGCCGGGCACGCCTCGCCAGTGGCCGCGCTGCGATACCAGCACGCCACGGAGGGCCGAGCGAGGGAGCTGGCAGCACTCGTCGACCGGGTTATCTCGGCGCCATCCGAAGCGGTCGCAAGTGCTGTTTCGGGCACGTTCGCGCGATAGACGCGCGATGGCGGGCTCGTCGACGTCCGCCGGCCTCAACGGAAACGGGCCCTGACCTGCTGCCACGGAGAGCACCCCCAACGGGATTCGAACCCGTGTCGCCACCTTGAGAGGGTGGTGTCCTAGGCCTCTAGACGATGGGGGCCCGTGCTCGGACCGGACATCGTAGGTCCGGGTGCGCTCCCGACGCTCATCTGATGGCCAATCTGTGACCACTCGGATCGAATTGGCCTATTGCCGCCGATGACCGAGCAGATCGTCGATGGCTCTCACCGCGTCCTCGACGAAGGGTTGTTGATCGAAGATCAGCCACCGGAGAAGCGGATGCGGATCGTCACCGCTCGGCGTGACGGCGGCTTCGACGACCCAACGTCCCTCGTCCCCGCCGACTTGGGGCTCGACAGCCAGCCGAAGCTCCGCCGCTCGCTCGCTACCGAACACAACTTCTCCAGGCGAGGTGAGCCGAGCGAGGTTGTCTCGGAAGAACGCGAGGTCTCCCTCGGTAATGATGTCCGTCACCGTCCCTTCGAATGGACACGCCGTCGCTTCGATCGCGAGATCGAACCACCGCTCGTCTTGCGCAACGACGGGATGTGGGTGAGCGACTATGCGGAGTCGGCTGCCGCCAGTCCCCTCGAGCAGGAGAAGGACGACGGACCGTCACCAGTCACCAACGCACGTTCTCCGAACCGGGTCCCGGGAGCACCGCTTCCCATCTTGGCGGAACGTGATGTGGGCACCGCGGGCTCGGCCATCCGAGCGACCTCGCGATCGCGTGAACAGCGCCGCCATAGCTCGTGACCGACTCGTGACCAGGCAACCGAGCTCGGGGGGGAGGACTCGAACTTACCGCCGAGGCGTATCGGCTGGTGTTGCTTCGTGCCGTCCAGTGCTGTGACCTGGGCTTTTGTATCGACGAGCGTCCACCGAGTGTTGTCCGATATCCGCTCGTTCCGGAGCATCCGTGACCAATCTGTGACCAGCCCGCGGCCGTCGGCGTCATTCAGAACGACCGTTCGGACTGCCTGGCGCCCCAGAGGCCGAGGGGTGTCGGCGGTCGCCGCCTTCATTGCGGACGCACCCCGCAGGTCGAAGGTCGCACAAACCTGGTGGGTGGCACCGGTTGATCGTTCAGGGCGGCAACTCCCCGACCAAGCCACGAACGGCCTGCGCCAGCACCGGATCGGCGGTAATGAGTGACCGCGCAAAGGCTTCGTAATTCTCGGCGTTCTGGAACCCCAGCCGCTTGGCTATTTCGCCGCGCAGGCCGCAATCACGGATCGGGTACGTCTGAACGATCTCCTCAAGACTTCGCGAGCCAAGAAGCTCCCGGATTCGTTTCACCTCTGTAGGGAACGGCGAGTCGACGGCGATTTCGACGCGCGCCGGCTCGGTGGCAATCGAGTTGTGGTCCGGCAGCGACTCGAGTACCTGACGGCGCAACGCGGCCACCGCAACTACTGCAGCCAAGCGGTCGACTGTGTCACCGCTGCCGAGCTCGTTCAGCCCGGCCTCGACGGCAAGATCGAACAACTCGTCGGGCGCTCGCTCTAGGTTCTTCTCTTGCGCAGCGGCCACAGCCCTCATGAGGATCTCGCAGTAATAGACGCTCTCGACCTCGTGGACGCGCAGCGCAAGGATGCCAGCGGCTCGGAGCGCATCCGCCTCCGACGGAGACCGGCTGTCTCCATCGACGACGCCGCGGCAATGAAGCCAGTGATACTCGACACTCTCCGACAACCCTTTGACCGCTCTGATGACCTCGTCGCAGCCTCCGGCAGGTACGACACTCCATTCGGGGAACAGGAGCCGATACAGCCGATAGTCCCGGCTGGTGCGCTCACCCTCGATGAACAAGACGCGGCGCCGTCCGCCGAGAACCGCTGCCTTGATACCTTCCGGAAACTCCGCGGTGGACTCAACGAGGTCCATGTCCCAGCCCGCTGGGGTCTTCGACGTCCAACCGGACCGGGCGAGGACGATCGAGGTTGTGAGCGAACCCGGCAGTGCTCCGGCCAGATCGAGATCGTGCGTAAGGACAACGAAGTGACAGTCAGGCCGTTCGTTCAATACCGCCTCGATCAGTGCGACCGATATCGACCGGTGCAGGTGCCGTTCCGGCTCGTCGAGGATCTGGACGCAGCCCGAGGGAGCTGTGAGCACCTCGGCGGCGAGCAACACGGCGCTCTTCTCGCCGTCGGACATCTCAGAGATCGGGTACCGGTCTTCGATGCCTTCGCGCTCCGCGTCGAACGAAGCCTTGTCAGTCAGGCGAATCTGTACCGGTAGGCCGGAGAGCTCGAGGATGCGGTTGATCCGGTCCAGCGGTGAGGGAACCAGCCGCTCCTCTATCTCTCCGATCGGCTTGCCGGGAGGGCTCTGCCTCACGGCCTCTCCGAGGCGGTTGTTCAACTCGTTGTGCTGAGCCAGCAGGTCGAACAACGCGACCCCTGCCCGGGTGGCGTCGGCGTTATCACGCCAGCGGGAATCGTCTTGAGAAGACCAGGATTGCATGTTGGTCACGTGTTGGTCTCGCTGCAGCACGGTGATCCCTGGTCCGGACTCAGCCAGCCACAGCCGGCGGTGAGCGATGAGGCGCTTGACGGGAACCTCGCGACATGCGCGCTCAAGCCATACACCAAGTGCTGACTTTCCCGACCCGTTGGCCCCCACCACCGCTGTCACATGTCCGAGGCGAGCGTCCACCTGAACGGTTCCGTCACCGGCGAAGTTTGGGATCTGCCACGTGCAGAGCGGCCCCGCCTGCCCGGCCGGCTGGCCTACTGCGCCGAGTGCTCCAGGCGTCGTCACCTTCGTTCCTTCCAATAGTGGTCTGAGGGGCCCCGTTGAGTGGTCCAGCTGTCATGGGAGTGCTGGTTGGTTGGTGGTCCATCGCTCGGCGTACTCGGCGGGGGTGAGGCCGCTGAGGGACGAGTGGGGTCGGTAGGTGTTGTACTCGACGCGCCAGGCCTCGATGACGACCTGGGCTTCGAGCAGGGTGGCGCAACTCTTCGATGTTGAGCAGCTCGTCGCGGGCTCGGCCGTTGAAGCTCTCGACGAAGGGGTTCTCCCAGGGCGAGCCCGGCTCGATGTAGCTCGTGGTCATGTGGTGGAGCCGACACCAGTCGCGCAGTGCCCAGGCGATGAGCTCGGGACCGTTGTCCATCCTCAGGTAGGTCGGGGCGCCGCGCTCGGCGACGAGCGCTTCGACGATCTCGATGACGTCATCGGCGGTGCAGTTCGGGCGACGCGCATGGCGAGTGCCTCGCGGGTGTGCTCGTCGACGATGTTGCACAGCTTGATGCGCCGCCGATCCGCGGTCTCGTCGAACTGGAAGTCGACGGCCCACACGTGGTTCGGGCGCTCGGCCCGCAGCAGCGGCCCGCCCCCGGGCGGCCGGGCCCGCTTTCGCTTGCAGGGAGCCGGCCGGCGCAGCCCCTCGTCCCGCCACAGCCGCCGGGTGCGCTTCTTGTTGATGGTGACTCATGGGGTGGCTCGGGGGGGAGGACTCGAACCCCCAACGACTGGACCAGAACCAGCTGTGTTACCGATTACACCACCCCCGACGGATGGAGCGTTAACCCTAGCGAACGGGCCTTCCCGGTCGCACGGCTCAGCCGGCCAGGCGGGTGAGGCGGCGGTAGCCGACGATGCGCCCGGCCCCCACGGCCAGGGCCTCCCGGAGGACCGATCGCACCCGCCGGTCCGAGCGGTGGCCTTCGGCCGGCGCCGGCGACACCGAGGCGTCGAGGCCGATCTCGTCGGCCACCTCCTCGAGGCGCAGGGCGTGGTAGCTGTCGGACACCAGGAGCACCTCGTCGATGCCCCGGGCCCGCAGGAACCGGGAGACGGCCGACAGGGACTCCCACGTGCTGCGCCCGTTGACCTCCTTCAAGATGGCGTCGTCGGGCACCCCCCGGCCGCGCAGCCAGTTGTAACCGGTGGTGGCCTCGGTGAACGTGTCACCGTTGCGGCGACCACCGGTGACCACGATGACCGGGGCCAGGCCCCGCCGGTAGAGGTCGAGGCCGTGGCGGAGCCGTCCTTCGAGCACCGGCGAGGGGCGGCCGTTGTACTGGGCGGCACCGAGGACGACGATGGCCTCGACGCGGTGGGCGTCGTCGTCGCCCGACGCCTGGTACACCTGCACGAAGGTGACGGTCAGGTAGAGCATGGCCAGCGCCACCGTGAAGCCGACGACCCGGATGAGGATCCATCCCGGTCGCGCCCGCCGCCGGACCGGGCTACGGCGCCCGTCGGGCGGGCCGGCCTCGGAGACCCGGGGCTCGGTCAGGGTCACGCCAGCCGCGCCCGTGCCGCCCGGAGCCGGTGGAGGGTGCGCTCGGGCCCGAGGGCGGCGAGTGACTCGAACAGCGGCGGCCCCACCGCCCGGCCGGTGATCGCCACCCGCAGGGGCGCCTGGGCCTTGGCCAGCTGGGGCCGGCCCTCGGCGTTGAGCAGGCCGGCGGCAACGGCCGCCTCCTCCACCACGGCCCGGATGGCGGCAGCCTCCCAGCCGTCGGCGGCGATGGCGGCCAGACCGGCGATGGCGCCGTCGAGCACCTCGGCCGCGCCCCTGCCTCGCGCCGCCTTGTCCCAGGCGGCGGCGTCGATCTCAGGCTCGTCGAGCCAGAGGAAGTCGACCAGGTCGGGCACCTCGGCGAGGGTGCGCACCCGGTCGCGGACCTCGACGGCGAGGGCCTCCAGGGCGGGCCGCGCGCCGTCCACGTCGGGCGGGAGGAAGGGCGTGGCCCGGGCCACGAACTCGGACGGCTCGAGCATCCGGATGTACTCGCCGTTGAGGTGAGCGAGCTTCTGGGGATCGAAGAAGGCGGGCGACGGGTTGACGTCCTCCAGGGCGAACAGGTCCACGATCTCGGGGACCGGCCGGATCTCCACACCGTCGGGCGGTCCCCAACCGAGCAGCGCCAGGTGGTTCACCATGGCCTCGGCCAGGTACCCGCGGGCCCGGTAGTCGGCCACCGACACGTCGTCGCGGCGCTTGGACAGCTTCTTGCGACCCTCGTTCACGAGCAGGGGCATGTGGGCGAAGGCCGGCACCCCGAGGCCGAGAGCGTTCCGGATCAGCAGGTACTTGGGCGTGCCGTTGACGTGGTCCTCGCCCCGGATCACGTGGGTGATGGCCATGTCGGCGTCGTCGACGGCGTTGGCCAGCAGGAACGTGGGCGCCCCGCTGGAGCGGAGGAGCACGAAGTCCTCCAGGTTGGCGTGCTCGAAGCGGACCTCGCCGCGGATGAGGTCGGTCCAGCCGGTGGAGCCGTCGGCCGGCACCCTGAAGCGCAGGGCCCGACCCTCCGCCGGTGCGAGCCCCCGGTCCCGGCAGTGGCCGTCGTACCCCGGCGGCCCGCCCCGTTCGGCGTGGCGGGCTTGCACGTCGGCCGGCGTGCAATCGCATGCGTACGCCGCCCCCGCCGCCACCAGCTCGTCGGCGGCGCTGCGGTAGCGCTCGAACTGGTCCGACTGGTGGACCGGGTCGCCGTCCCACTCGAGCCCGAGCCAGGCCAGCATCTCCAGCACGTTGTCGGTGAGCTCGGGCCGGTTGCGCTCGGCGTCGGTGTCCTCGATGCGCAGCAGGAACTGCCCGCCGGTGTGCCGGGCGAAGATCCAGTTGGCCAGCGCCGAGTGGGCCCCGCCCACGTGGAGGTACCCCGTGGGCGACGGGGCGAAGCGGCAGCGGGGCGCGTCCGGCACCCGGGTCACGCTACCGGCCGGCATCCTCCCGGCGGCCGCCTACGGTGGCCCGCCGTGCCCACCGTCGCCCTCGCCTGCTGCTCCGGCATGGCCGACCTCGGCGGCGAGCTCGCCCTGCTGGCCCCCGGTTTGGAGCGGGCCGGCCTCTCCTGCGAACCGGTGGTGTGGGACGACGCCGGGGTGGACTGGTCGGCCTTCGACGGGATGGTCGTGCGGGCCACGTGGGACTACACCGGCCGGATCGAGGACTTCCGTGCCTGGGTCCGCTCGGTGGCGGCCACCACGCCGGTGGCCAACCCGCCCGACGTGCTCGTCTGGAACGGCGACAAGCGCTACCTGGACGACCTGGCCGCCGCCGGCGTGCCCGTCGTCGACACCCGCTTCCTCGAGCCCGGCGGTCCGGTCGAGCTACCCGACTGGCCCGAGCTGGTGGTGAAACCGGCGGTGTCGGCCGGCGCCCGGCGCACCGGCCGCTTCACCGCCGGCGAGCGGGGAGAGGCCCTGTCCCTCGTGGCCGCCATCCACGCCGAGGGCACCACCGCCATGGTGCAGCCCTTCCTCGAGGCGGTCGACCGTGACGGTGAGATCGACGTCGTGGCCTTCGCCGGGGAGCCGAGCCACGCCGTGGCCAAGGGCGGCCTCCTCCCGGCCGAGCCGACCTGGGCCGACGACACCAGCCGGGTGCTCGGGGAGTGGAGCCGGCCCGAACCGCTCACCGCCGAGCTGGCCGCGTTCGCCCGCCACGCCCTCGCCGCGGTTCCAAGTGACGAAACCCTGCTCTACGCTCGGGTCGACTCCGCCCTCGACGCCGACGGCACCCGCCGCCTCATGGAGCTGGAGCTGGTCGAGCCGTACCTGTTCCTGGCCGCCGCTCCGGACCCGGCGGCGGCAGCGGACCGCTTCGCCGCCGCCACCCGCCGCTGGCTCGGCGACCACTGATCCAGCGGCGCCTATAGGAGGGTCAGGCCCCGCCCAGGTGCTCGAGCAGGAGGGGGTCGAGGGCGTCGGCGGCCTGGTCGGGGATCCAGTGGGTCACGCCCTCGAGCACCTCGAAGCGGTACGGGCCCTCGACGAAGTCGGCGGTGGCCTCGGCCGCCTCCCGGCCGAGGGCGGTGTCGCCGGTGCTCCAGACGTACATCGTGGGGACGGTGATCGGCCCCATCCCGGCCACCAGGGTGACGTCGGCGGCCCGGTACCACTTCAGGGCGGCGCCGAGCGCCTCGGGCGTGGAGAGCGCCCGCAGGTAGGGCTCGGCCTCGTCGTCGGCCAGGCCGGACACGCCGAAGACGAAGCGCAGCCCGGCGGCGTCCTCGTTCAACAGATCGTGCTCGGCCCCCTCGGCGGCGAAGAGCGCCATGTAGCCCGACCGCTCCGCCTGGTCCCCGCCGAGCTCGCCGCTCAGGGCCCGGGAGAACGCGGCGGGGTGAGGGGTGGACAGGACGGTGAGGGTGCGGAGGCGGTCGGGATGACGGCCGACGACCTGCCAGGCCACCGCGCCGCCCCAGTCGTGACCGATGAGGTGGAAGCGGTCGGCGCCCAAGGCCTCGGCCATGCCGAGGGTGTCGGCAACCAGGTGCTCGCTCCGGTAGGCCTCCACGTCCGACGGCCGGGCGCCCGGTGAGTAGCCCCGCTGGTCCGGGGCCACCGCCCGGTAGCCCGCCCCGGCCAGGGTGGAGAGCTGGTGGCGCCAGGCGTGGCTGGTCTGGGGGAAGCCGTGCAGGAGCAGCACCAGCTCGCCGTCGGCCGCGCCGGCGGCGAGCGCGTCGAAGGTGAGGTCTCCGACCCCGATGGTGACGTGCTCGATCTCAGCCACGGGTCTCGGCGGTCCCTTCGGGGTCGAGCAGGCTGCGCCAGTCGGAGCGGTAGGTCTCGGCCACGGAGTCGTGAGGGCTCCGGAGGGTGGCCTCGGGGACGGCGTCGGCGATGGCCCGCTGGAGGCCGTAGTGGTGCGGGTGGCGGACCTCGTCGAAGAGCCGCCGGCGCCGGTCGACCAGCTCGGGGTCGGGTGCCTCGTCGAGGAAGCCCCACACGGTGAACGCCACCGTCAGGTCGTGGATGAGCGGGGCCCGGCCGAACAGCGACGCCCGCTTCAGCGCCACCGCCACGCACCCGGCCACGGCGTCCTCGGCGTGCTCACCGGGGCTCAGGTGCAACCGGTCGTCGAACCGGCGGGCCAGGTGCAGCACGTAACCCTGGTCCGGGCCCTGGTTCCCCAGCCGGGTGGATCGGGGCTGGCCCCGGTCGACCACCTCGGCCGGCCGGTCCGCCATCCACGGCTCGGGCCGCCGCGGCGGGGACTTGTACGCCCGTGGGTCCTCGGTGGGGTTGGAGGGCACGTACTCCGGGGCGGCCATGGCCGGCCCAGGCTACCCGGGGGTGTGCAGCAGGCCGAAGACGATGGAGTCCACCAGGGCCTGCCACGACGCCTCGATGACGTTCGAGTTCACCCCGATGGTGGTCCAGGTGCGCTCGCCGTCGGTGGAGTCGATGAGCACCCGCACCATGGCCCCGCTGGCCGCCGCCGAGTCGAGCACCCGGACCTTGTAGTCGGTGAGGTGGATGCGCTCGAGGGCCGGGTAGCGGTGGTCGAGCGCGGTGCGCAGGGCGTGGTCGAGGGCGTTTACCGGGCCGTTGCCCTCGCCGATGGCCACCCGCCGTTCGTCGCCCACCCAGATCTTGACGCTGGCCTCGGTGTCGACCATCGCCTCGCCGTCCTCGATCGGAGCCCCGCCCCGGCTGGCGTTGCGGTGGTACGTCGTGACCCGGTACCCCTCCAGCCGGAAGTAGTCGTGCGTCCAGCCGCCCGCCTCCCGCATCAGCAGCTCGAGGGAGGCATCGGCCGCCTCGAAGTGGTAACCCTCGGACTCGAGCACCTTGAGCCGGTCGGCGCTGGCCGCTGCCGCCTGGCCGTCGAGCTCCACCCCCAGCTCCGCCGCCTTCATCTCCATGGTGGCCCGCCCGGCCAGATCCGACACGAGGAACCGGGTGTGGTTGCCCACCGCCGCCGGGTCGACGTGGGAGTACGCGTCGGGCCGGCGGGCGATGGCCGAGGTGTGCAGGCCGGCCTTGTGGGCGAACGCCGAGGAGCCGACGTAGGGCGAGGCGTGGTCGGGCGGCAGGTTCACCAGCTCGGCCACGTGGTGGCTCACCGCCGTCAACCGCTCCATGCGCCCCTTGGGCAGGGTGGCGATGCCGAGCTTGAGGGTGAGGTTCGGGATGCAGGTCTGGAGGTTGGCGTTGCCGGTGCGCTCGCCGTAGCCGTTGATGGTGCCCTGGAGCTGGGTGGCCCCGGCCAACACGGCGGCCACCGAGTTGGCCACCGCGCAGCCGGTGTCGTTCTGGGCGTGGATGCCCACGGGCACGCCGTCGAAGTGGGCGACCACGTCGGTCACCGCTGCCTGCACCTGGTGCGGGAGCGACCCGCCGTTGGTGTCGCACAGCACGAGCGTGTCCACGCCCTCCACCGCCGCGGCCTCGAGCACCCGCAGGGCGAACTCGGGGTTGGCCCGGTAGCCGTCGAAGAAGTGCTCGGCGTCGAAGAAGACCCGCAGGCCGGCCCCCTTCAGGAACCGCACGGAGTCGGCGACCATGGCCACGCCCTCGTCGAGGGTGGTGCGCAGCGCCTCGGTGACGTGGAAGTCCCACGACTTGCCGACGATGCAGGCGGTGGACACGCCCGACTCGACGAGGGTGCGCAGGCCGTCGTCGACGTCGACCCGCCCCTTGGGCCGCCGGGTCGAGCCGAACGCCACCAGGGTCGAGGCGGTGAGGTTCAGCTCACCGGCCCGCGCGAAGAAGGCGGCGTCCTTGGGGTTGGCGCCGGGGTAGCCACCTTCGATCCAGTGCACGCCGAGGTGGTCCAGCTGCTCGGCCACCCGCAGCTTGTCGTCGACGGTGAGGGAGATGCCCTCGAACTGGCTGCCGTCGCGCAGGGTGGTGTCGAAGATCTCGACCGCGCCGGGCGCCCCCGGCGGCGGCTCAGGTGGCATGTTCGACCCAGTCCTTGTATCGGTCGACCTCACCCCGGACGGCGCGGCCGTACTCCTCGCCGATGGCCAGGGTGATGGGGCCGGGGCAGGGCAGCTCCCGGTCGTCGACCGAGCGCACGGCGGCGACCTCGGCGGCGGTGCCGCTCACGAACATCTCGTCGGCCACGTAGAGGTCGCTGCGGGCCAGGGTGTCGAGGGTGACGTCGACGCCGAGGTCGCGGGCGATGGTCATGACCGAGTCCTGGGTGATGCCCTCGAGCGCGCCGGAGGAGACCGGCGGGCTGATCAGGCGTCCCCGCCGGGCCACGAAGATGTTCTCGCCCGTGCACTCGGCCACGAAGCCCTGCGGGTTCAGGAGGATGGCCTCGTCGTAGCCGGCCTTCAACGCCTCCACCTTGGCCAGCGACGAGTTGACGTAGTTGCCCGTGGTCTTGGCCGCCGGCGGCATGATGTTGTGGTCGTGGCGCGTCCACGACGAGATCTTCATGCGCACCCCCTCGGTGAGGGCGTTGTCGCCGAGGTAGCCGCCCCACGGCCAGCAGGCGATGGCCACGTCCACGCTGCACGGCAGCGTGTTCAACCCCATCTCGCCGTAGCCGTAGTAGGCGATCGGCCGGATGTAGCAGGACGGCAGGCCGCTGGCGGCCACGGTGGCCTTGGTTGCCTCGACCAGCTCTTCGACCGTGTACGGCAGGTCCATCATCATGATCTGGGCCGACGCGTGCAGGCGGACCATGTGGTCGGTGAGGCGGAAGATGCCAGGACCGTCGGCGGTGGCGTAGGCGCGGATGCCCTCGAACACGCCCATGCCGTAGTGCAACGTGTGGGTGAGGATGTGGATCCGGGCGTCGTCCCAGTCCACGAGCTCACCGTTCATCCAGATCTTCTCGGTCGGGGTGAGTGGCATGGCGTTTCCCTTCTAGACCAGCTCGGCGACGCGGTCGCCGAGATCGGAGGTGGAGCCGGACGCGTCGCCCACCTTGGCGCAGGCGGTGCGGATGCGGGCGGCGGCATCGTGCTCGCCGAGGAAGTCGAGCATCATCGCCGCGCTGAGGATGGCCGCCACCGGGTTGGCGGTGGCGGTGCCGGCGATGTCGGGGGCCGAGCCGTGCACCGGCTCGAACATCGAGGGGGCGGTGCGCTCGGGGTTGAGGTTGGCCGAGGCGGCCACGCCGATGCCCCCCGAGACGGCGCCGCCGAGGTCGGTGAGGATGTCGCCGAAGAGGTTGTCGGTGACGATCACGTCGTAGCGGCGGGGGTCCTGCACGAGGTGGATGCAGGCCGCGTCCACGTGGTTGTAGTCGGTCGCCACCTCGGGGTGCTCGGCGGCCACGTCGTCGAAGGTGCGCTGCCACAGGTCGCCGGCGAAGGTCAGCACGTTGGTCTTGTGCACCAGGGTCAGGTGGCGGGCGGGACGGCCGGCGGCCAGCTCGAACGCGAAGCGGACGCAGCGCTCGACGCCCATCCGGGTGTTCACCGACCCCTGCGTGGCGACCTCCTGCGGTGTCCCCTGGCGGAGGAAGCCACCCTCGCCGGCGTAGGCCCCTTCGGTGTTCTCCCGCACCACGACCATGTCGATGCCCGCGGGCTCGTAGGAGAACGGCCTCAGGTTGACGTACTGGTCGAGGGCGAAGCGCATCTTCAGCAGCAGGCCCCGCTCGATCACGCCGGGCGGCACGTCGGGGGTGCCGACCGCGCCGAGGAGGATGGCGTCGAAGTCCCGGAGCTCGTCGAGCACGTCGTCGGGCAGGATCGTGCCGTCGCGCCGGTAGCGGCCGCCGCCGAGGTCATAGTGGGTGGTGGCCAGCTCCACGCCGCTGGCGAGCACCACCTTCAGGGCCTCGGCCACCACCTCGGGGCCGATCCCGTCCCCACCGATCACTGCGACGCTGTGGGCCACGCTCTCAAACCTCCTCCGGAACGAGAAAACCGCCCACCAGCGGTGGACGGTCAGGGGCGCACGCCGGGACGGGCGTGCGCTAGGTGATGGCTACGGGGGTCGTGAACGGCACCGTCGGGCAGTGTAGCCGCCGGCGATCGCCTCGCTAGCCTGGCGGGCCATGGCGAACACGGTGCAGCTCTCCCAGGCCGCCTATGACCGGCTCAAGGCGGAACATGACGACCTCACCACCCGCGGGCGGGTCGACATCGCCCGCAAGATCGAGACGGCCCGGGAGCTGGGTGACCTCTCCGAGAACGGCGACTACCACGCGGCCAAGGAGGAGAAGGGCAAGATGGAGGGCCGCATCATGCACCTGGCCCGCCTCCTGCTCGACGCCGAGATCGTCGAGGGCGGCTCTGACACCGGGGTGGTGTCGGCCGGCTCGGTGGTCGCCATCCGCTACGACGGCGACGAAGACGTCGAGCGCTACCTGCTCGGATCGATCGAGGAGCGGGTGCCCGACCTCGAGGTGATGTCGCCCGGCTCGCCCCTCGGCGAGGCCCTGCTCGGCCGCAAGCCCGGCGACGTGGTGCAGTACCAGACGCCCACCGGTGCCACCCTCGCCGTCGAGGTGGTCTCGGTCGAGTCCTGACCGTTTGCCTTTCGCCGCTCACCACGGCGCCGATGGGAACCAGCTCGAGGTCGAGGAGGCCAGGTGCAGCGGCTGGGATTGCGGTCGACGGCGTGGGTCGGCCTTCTGGCGATCCTTGCCGTCCTGGCCATGGCGTGCGGGCCCACCCCGCCGCCGCCCGACCCCGACGCCGACAACGCCGGCCCTGGAAGCCCCTACGGGTGGTTCGAGGCGGGGCGCCTCTGGCGGGGTGACCTCGGTGACCCCCACCTGGTGCGGGTGGGCTCCACCTACTACGCGTACAGCTCGCCCACCGGCGGTCGGTACCTCCCGGTGGTCACCTCCACCGACCTGGTCAACTGGCGGATCCACCCCCGCTGGACGGCCGAGCCGGCCCCCTGGGCCGGTGGGCGCGATCCCCAGACCGACCCAGCCATCCCCGCCGAGATCCGTTACGCCCCCCTCAACGACGTCGACACCTGGAACATGAACGACGCCCTGGTCGCCCCCGCCTCCTGGGGCCTCGACCACGACCAGGGGCCGTGGATCAGAAAGGACCTCTGGGCTCCCGGCGTCATCCAGTACGGGTCGACGTGGCTGGCGTTCTCGGCGGTGCGGGTGAGCTGGTCGTCCGACGATCCCCACGGCTACGGCCGGTTCTGCATCACCGTGGCCAAGGCTACCAGCCCCCTCGGGCCCTTCCGGGACGCCAGCGGGGGGACGCCGGTGGTCTGCGACGTCGACCCGGCCGGCTCGATCGACCCGTCGCCGTTCCTTGACCCCGTCACCGGCACCCTGCACCTGCTGTGGAAGGCGGCCGGCCGGCGCTCCACCGCCAGCGTGCCCGGCTACCCGTCGGCCCTGAAGGCGGCCCGGATCGACTCCAACGGGCGCCGCATCAGCGACACCACCACGCTGCTCACGACCCGCGAGGGCTCCTGGGAGGGCATGACCATCGAGAACCCGTCGATGGTCTACTGGAAGGGCCGTTACCTGCTCTTCTACTCGGGCAACGACTCGGTCACGAACAACTACGCCACCGGCTGGGCGGTGTGCTCCTCGGGTCCCCGGGGGGCGTGCTCACGCCCGACGTCCTCGCCGCTCCTGGCCAGCACCGCCAGCGAGCAGGGCCCGGGCGGGGCGTCGGCCGTGCTCGACCCGAACGGCGGTCTCCGCCTGGGTTACGCCTACTACTGGCCCGGCGAGTACCGCTCGGGCGAAGCGATCACCCGGCCCCGGCGCCTGCGGGTGGTACCGATCACGCAGGACTCGGCCGGCCGCCTCCAGGTGGCCGCCAGCCGCTGACGCCCGGCCTGGCGCATCAGGCCCCGAGCGCGCCGAGGGCCCGGTCGAGCGCGGGGCCGTAGCCGCCGCCGAACTTGAGGGCGTGGACCGCCAAGGGCGCCAGGTGGTGCAGCGGGACCCGCTCCTCCCATCCCTCGGCCAGGGGCGCCACCTCGGCGTAGGCGGCGAACACGTCGTCGCCGAACCCGCCGAACAGGCGCATCATGGCGAGGTCGAACTCGCGGTGTCCTCCGAAGCAGGCGGGATCGACCAACCAGGACCGCCCGTGGCGGTCGACGAGGCGGTTCCCCGCCCAGAGGTCGCCGTGCAGCCGCGCCGGGGGCTCGGGCGGGCCGGCGAGCTCGGCGGCCCCTGCGGCCACCGTCTCGAGGCCGGCGGCGAGGCGGGAGGCGGCGTGGCCGAGATGACCGGCGTCGCGGACGAGGCGGGCCAACGGGGCCAGCCGCTGTCCTGCATAGAAGTCCGCCCACGACGCGCCCGGCTCGTTGGGCAGGCGGCGGCTCCCGGTCGTGCGGCCGTCCGTGCGCCCGAAGGTGGGCGCTCCGGCGGTGTGGACGGCGGCCAGGGCGCGACCGAACGCAGCGTCGTCCGGCGCGGCCCGGCGATCCTCGTCCACCCACTCGAGCACGAGCAGCGCCGGGCCCTCGCCGTCGCCGTCGCCGTCGCCGTCGCCGTCGCCGTCGCCGTCGCTGACCGCGAGCACGGCGGGCAGCGGCAGCGCGCCGGCAGCGCCCAGCCAGGCCAAACCCGCCGCCTCGGTCGTGAAGAAACCGGGGGGCGGGGCCCGATGGGTCTTGGCGAAGACGGTGCGACCGCCGGCCAGCTCCACCCTGTAGGCGTCGGCGACGTCTCCGCCCCGCAGCGGATCCATGCCCACGACCGGAACGCCGAGCGAGGCGGCGACGGCGCCGGCGATCCGGGCGAGGGCCGTGGGAACCACCGCCGCATCATGGTCGAGGGGCTACGTTGCGCGAAGTTCGGAGCCGGGTGCCAGACGGCGGCCAGGGGCAGGAGCGTGATGGACCAGGACGGACAAGGCGGTCGCGGGCCGAGGTCGCTGCCCCGGCTGCTGCAGCAGCACTGGCCGGTGGCCGCGGTCCTCGCCGCCTTCGCCGGCGCGGCGTTCGTGCTGCCCACCCTGTCGGCGACGGCGATCAGCGACGACTTCCTGTACGCCCGGTCGGTGCAGATCCTCCTCCGGGACGGCGACCTGCGCATCCTCCCCGCCGCCGCCGTGACCGGGGTGTTCCAGATCCTCTGGGGCGCCCTCTTCTCAGGGGTGTTCGGGGACTCCCTCGGTGTCCTGCGGGCGGCCACCGTCACCTTCGCCCTGCTCGGGGGCCTGGCCATGTACGGCCTCTGCCGCGAGCTCGGCGTGACCAGGGGCAGGAGCGCTCTGGGCGCCGCGATCTACCTCTTCAACCCGCTCAGCTTCGTCCTCAGCTACACGTTCATGACCGACGCGTACCTGCTCACCCTCATCACCATCGCCGCCTGGTGCTACGTGCGGGGCCTGCGCGGGGACACCGTCGACGCCCGCTGGACGGTGGCCGGCTCGGTGGTCGCCGGGCTGGCCTTCCTCGTCCGCCAACCGGGGATCCTCGTGGTGGTCGGGGTCCTCACCTACCTGGTCGCCAGCGGCCGACTCGGTCGGGGGGTCGAGGCGCTGCGCACCGCCGCCCGGGTGGCGTTGGCCCCGGCCGTGATCGTGGCCGCCTACGTCATCTGGTTCCGGTTCGTCCACGGCGTGCCCGAGGGCTCGAACCAGGTTGGCTTCTTCAAGGCCTTCCCGGATGCCGGCCTCGGTGGCATCTGGGAGCTCGGCCAGCGCCTCGTGGTCCTCGGCGCCATCTACGTCGGCCTGTTCGTCCTCCCCGTCGCCGTCGCCGCCCTGTGGCGGGTCCCCGAGCTGGCGCGTCGCCTCGGGACCTGGCGGTGGGTGGTCCTCGGCGTCATCGTCGCGGGGGTGTTCCTGCTCGCGGTGGGCGACTTCGCCCCCTTCGACGTCCGCCGGCCGTGGTCGCCGCAGTTCTTCCGCCAGGCCGGCCTCGGGCCCACCGACCTGCGCGGGGGACGCCCGCCGGTGCTCGACGACACCACCCGGGACGTGATCCTCGTGCTGGGTGCGGTCAGCGCCGTCGTGGCCGCCATCGCCCTGCTCCGCCGGCTCCGACCGTTGCGCACCCCCGGCGGCGCCGGGCCCGGTGTGCTCGGCGCGACCGCCATCTGGTTGGCGCTGGGCGTGCTCGCCCCGTCGCTGCCCCTGCGTGCCGGCAGCTACTCCTATGACCGGTACTTCCTCCCGCTGCTGCCGGTGCTGGTGGCCCTGTTGCTGTGGGCGCTCCGGCCGGTGCGCCTCTTCACGCCCCTGGCCTGGGCGGTGGTGCTGTTGATGGGCGGCTTCTCGGTGGCCGGCACCCACGACCACCTCACCTACCAGGAGACGACGTGGGACGTGGCCGCCCGCGCCCACGCCGACGGCGTCGCCTACGTCGACATCGACGGCGGTGCCGCCTGGGACGGCTACCGCCTCTATGAGTACTCCTACGGGAACAAGGTCACCATCGACCTGAAGGAGCTCGCCGACCTCGGCATCAAGGGACCGATCCTGCTCAGCCCGCACGACGTCGAGGCGTGGTGGATCCCGTTCTACGCCGCCGCCGTCACGAGCGAGTACATCGTGTCGAGCGAGGTGCTGGCCGGCTACGACGTGGTGCGGCGGGTCCCGTACTCGTCCTGGCTCCACTCCGACTTCCAGTACATCTACCTGCTGCACCGGCCGGCCGCGGCGGGGTCAGGCTGACCGTTCGCTGCGCGCGACCAGGTCGAGGGTCAGCGCCGCCGTCCAGCTGAACCGGTGGGCCCCGAACCCCTCGCCGGTGAGCGGCGAGTAGTACTCCCGGAACCCGTTCGATCCGACCAGATCGAGGGTCGCCGCCAGGAGGCGGTCGGCCTCCTCGTCGAAGGAGCAGCGGGCCAGGCCCTCGATGATGAACCAGTTCATGTTGATCCAGGTGGGCCCCTGCCAGTACCGCCGGTCGCTGAAGTACGCCGAGCCGATTGGCGCGCTCGGGACCGGGAACCGGGCGCCGTAGGACGCGGGATCGTGGAGCTTGGCGAGCAGGGCCCGGGCCCGTGACGGGGTGGCGGTGCCGGCGAAGAGCGGCATGAACGCGGCCACCGACGACTCGGCGACGAGCTCGCCGCGGCGGTGGTCGCGCGAGAAGTACTCCTGGCGGGCGTCGTCCCAGAGCGTCTCCAGTGCGGCGGCCGTCCGACCCATCGCCGCCAGGAGGTCGGCTTGGATCGGCTCCCCCACCTCGCCGGCGATGCGGCGGAGGGACTCGTTCGCCTGCACGAGGATGGCGTTGAAGTCGAGGCTCTCGACCACGATGGGGCTGCGGTCGAGGATGGTCTGGGAGTCATAGCCCCACCCGCGGTACGTCTCGGCCAGGGCCGCCGTCTCAGCCGCCTCGACGTCGGTCGGCCGCTCCTCGAGCGGGACGACAAGGGTGTCGCCCCGATGGACGGCCTTGTCGAGCGGACGGCGCCGCCGGGCGAACAGCTCCATCCACGGTGGGCTGGTGTCGAGACCGGTCTCCCAGGGATGGACCACGACGACCAGCCCGCTCTCCCGGACGCGCTCGCCGTACATCCAGGTGTGGTGGCGGACCAGCATGGGATGGATCGCGCGCAGGAAGCGCTCCCGCTCGGCCGGGGCCAACCGCGAGCCGACGACCTCGGCGGCGATGGTGACGACCGGCGGCTGGGTGACGGCCGAGGTGTCGACGGCGGCCGGCGCCCCCTCGACCTCACGGGAGCGCCAGAAGTCGGGCCCCTCCCAGTGGTCCTCGGCCGGGCCGAAGATGATGTGGGGAACCATGCCGTTGGCCCATTGGCCCCGGGCCAGGCTGAGCAGCTCGCGGGCCGCCTGGTCGGGATCGAAGGTCGCGAGGCCCATGGCGATGAAGGCCGAGTCCCAGAACCACTGGTGCCGGTAGAGGTCGGGCGACGGCCTCGTCCAGTCGCCGTCCCGGTTTCCCGACAGGACGGCGCGAGCGGCCTCGACCAGAGCGGAGCGGTCGACGGTCAGCAGAGCCCCAGGCGGCGGCTCAGGTCGCTGCGCAGCACGCCGCCGGGGTCGGCCCGCTCCCGCACCGCCCGCCACTCCTCGAGCCGGGGGTACATGTCACCCACCAGCTCCGGGCGGAGGCGGCTGTCCTTGGCCAGGTAGATCCGCCCGCCGACGGCGACCACCTCGAGGTCGAGGCGGTCGAGCAGCGCTCCGAGGCCGTCGACGGTGGCCGGGATGTCGAGCGAGAGCGTCCACCCCGGCCCCGGGAACGACAGCGGCCCCGGGTTGGCCGGGCCGAACCGCTTCAGCACCGACAGGAACGAGGGGACCTTGGCGTCGGCCAGCCCGGCGACCACCCGGCGCAGGGCGTCGCCCGCCTCCAGCGGCACCACGCACTGCCACTGGACCACCCCGTGGCCGCCGTAGAGGCGGTTCCAGTTGCGCACCAGGTCGAGGGGGTGCCAGAAGCGGGGGATCTCCTGAACCTCGTCACGACGGCGGGCCGGCGCAATGCGGTACCAGAGCTCGTTGAACGCCCGGATGGATGCCCGGTTGAGCAGGCCCGAGGGCACGATCGGGGGCACGCCCGCCACCACCTGCGGCGCGTACGCGAGGGGGTCACGGGCGGCGCTCCCCGTCAGCTCGTCGCGGCGGGCGAACCGGCCCCGGGTGAGCACCGAGCGGCCCAGGGAGGAGCCGTTGGCGACCAGGTCGATCCACGCCACCGAGTACGGGTAGTCGGCGTCGCCGGACTCCATGAGGGACATGACCTCGTCGAGGTCGGCGGTGCGGTCGGTGTCGACCAGGAGGCGGCTGGTCTCGATCGGTGTGAGGTCGATGGTGGCGTCGACGATGACCCCGGTGAGGCCCATGCCTCCGGCGGTGGCCCAGAACAGCTCCGGGTCCCGATCGGGGCCGATGGTGACCGGCCCGTCGGCGGGGGTCAGGAGGGTCAGCTCGGGCACGTGGTCGCACCACGAGCCCACCCGGTGGTGGTTCTTGCCGTGGATGTCGCTGGCCACCGCACCACCGACGGTAACGAACCGGGTGCCCGGCGAGACGGGGACGAACCACCCCCGGGGCACGAGGTGGGCCATGAGCTCGTCGAGGCTGGCGCCGGCCGCCACCTTGATCCGCCCGGCGTCAGGATCGAACGCGGCGACGTCGTCGACCGAGGTGGTGTCCACCACCCGGCCGCCGGCGTTCTGTGCGGCGTCGCCGTAGCTACGACCGAGGCCGCGGGCGATCACCCCGCGGCTCGGGGCACCGTCGAGGACCGCCCGCAGCTCGTCGACGCCGAGCGGGCGGACGAGGTCGGCGCCGGTCGGCGCGGTGCGCCCCCACCCGCTCAACAGCGACACGGTCATCGCGTCGACTCGCTCACCCGGCGTAGACGCCGAGGGCGAAGGCCACCACCCAGGCCGCCCCCAGGAGCTGCAGCATGCGGTCTCTCAGCACCAGCTCCTCGGGGGCGCCGCCCTCGCCGGCGTCGACCAGCTGGGCGTAGCGCAGGATGGCGGCGGTGAACGGCACGATCGAGATCTGGAACCAGGGCACGGACCCGTCCACCAGATCGGCCTTCTCGAACGCCCAGAGGCAGTACGCCACCAGCACCACCCCGGACGTGACCGAGCGCAGGTACGCCAGGTACGAGGCCGTGTAGCCGTCGAGGGTGCGCCGCACGGTGCCCCGATCCGCGCCCATCGCGACCGACTCGGCGTGGCGCTTGCCGGCCACCATGAACAGCGACCCGAACGACGCCACGATGAAGAACCAGTCCGACACCGGTACGTCGGTGGCGGCCGCTCCGGCCAGCGCCCTCAGCACGAAGCCGGCGGCGACCGCCACCACGTCCACCACGGTGAGGTGCTTCAGCCAGGTGGTGTACGCGGTGGTCAACAGGACGTAGGCCAGGAGCACGGCGCCGAGCTGCCACCGCACGGCCACCCCGAGGCCGATGCCGGCCACCATGGCGAGCACACCGACCACCCGCGCCAGGCCCACCGGCACCTCGCCGGCGGCGATGGGTCGGAAGCGCTTGGTGGGGTGGAGCCGGTCCTCGGCGACGTCGCTGGCGTCGTTCAGGAAGTAGGTGCCGGTGGCCACCAGGCAGAAGCAGGCGAAGGCCACGAGCGCGTCGGCGAGCACCCCGGCCCGGTCCAGCACGCCGGCCGCGCCCGGGGCGGCGAAGACGAGGACGTTCTTGACCCACTGCGTCAGCCGGGCCTCGGCCACCAGCGCGATCGGCAAGGGCCGGGGTGAGCGCCGTCGCCGCGGATCGGACCCGCTCTGCCCCTCGTGGCGCTCGGTCGGCTCGGCGCTCACCGGGCCGACAGCCGGCGCCACACCGGCCGGGGGAGGAGGCGCAGCACCGAGAACACCAGGCGCAGCTTGGCCGGCGCCCACACCACGTCGGCGCCCCGTCGCAGCCCGTCGACCACGGCGTCGGCGACCACGTCGGGCGTGGTGGCGAACGGCGCCGGATCGAGGCCCTCGGTCATCTTCGAGTGCACGAAGCCGGGCCGCACCACCATGACGCGGGCGCCGGTTCCGGCCAGACGGTCCGACAGGCCCGACGCGAAGCCGTCGAGACCGGCCTTGGTGGCGCCGTAGACGACGTTGTCGGCCCGCACCCGCACGCCGGCCACCGAGGAGAACACCACGAGCGTGCCGTGGCCCTGGGCCCGGAACGCCTCGGCCACGGCCAGGCCGGCCGACACCCCGCCCACGAAGTTGGTGGTGGCGGCAGCCGCCGCGGCCGCGGGGTCGTGGTCGAACCGGTCCTGGTCGCCGAGCACCCCGAAGGCCAGCAGAACGAGGTCGATGTCGCCGTGGCGGGCGAACACGTCGTCCACCACCTTGGCGTGGGACGTGGCGTCGTCGGCGTCGAACCCGACCGCCTCGACCGTGGTGGCTCCCGCCGCCCGCAGTCCGTCCACCTCGGCGTCGAGCTCCTCGGGCCGCCGGGCCGCCAGGACGACCGTCCGGCACCGATCGGCGACCAGGCGGCGCACGGTGGCGAGCGCGAGGTCGGAGCCCCCGCCGAGCACCAGCACCGATTGCACCCCTCCGACGGCGTCACGCACGACGGCCATCTTGCCACCGGGCCGGGGCCGGACCGGCAGTTGGGTCATGGTTCCCTTCGCAGCGAGGCGCCCGCCGTCCGTGGCGCGGCGAGGGCGGCGAGGCCGATGCACAGTGCGAGCTCGAGCGGGGCCCGCAGCCGCGGAGGGGCCACGAACAGCAGGCTGGCGGCGGTGAAGTACAGGCCGATCAGCGCCGCCAGCAGGCAGAGGGCCTCGCGCCGGCGCCGCCAGAGGCCGAGCACGCCACCGCCCAGCAGCAGGTAGAAGGTCCACAGGGTGGCCGTCCGCAAGGCCAGGCTGCGCCCGTCGGCCTGCTCGGCCAGCTCGTTCCTGGAGGGCTGGATCTCGAAGTAGGCGAGGATGTTCACCCTCACCACCTCGGCGACGACGGCCGGGTGGTCCTTGATGTTGTCGACGGCCAGCTCGCGCAGGTTCCGGTCCCATGCCACCTCGTCGAACTGCTCCAGCCGGCGGTCGTCGAAGTACGGGTGCTTGGTGGGGTCGATGAAGTGACCGGCCTCGTCGGCCGGGGGCGAGTACAGGGCGGCGAAGTTGAACCCGTTCGAGGTCACCAGCACCGGGCTGCCGAGCCGGGCGTCGTTGCGGATCAGCCAGGGCGCCACCACCAGGGCGGTGACGGCGGCGTAGCCGAGGGCCCGCCGCCATCCCACCACCACGAACAGCCACACCGCCAGCACGATGACGAGGTACTGGCCGCTGGCCCGGGTGAGGATGAGCGCGCCGGTGGCCAGGGCGGCGAGGAGCCACCGCCGGTCGAGTACGGCCGCCATCAGCCCCACGATCAGGAGCAGGGAGAGGGCCTCGGTGAGCACGTACGCGTCGTTGGCCACCAGGTTCGGGGACAGGGCGGCGGCCAGGCCCCCCACCACGGCGGCTCGTGGGCCCAGCCGGGGGCGGATCAGGGCGGCGACGGCGACGGCCACCGCGGTGCCGAGCACCACGTTGAGCAGCCGGCCGATGCCGGGCGTGGGCCAGAACACCTCGTAGACCAGGCCCAGGAGGGCGGGGTACCCCGGCGGCCGGTAGGCGGTGGCATGCAGCGTGAGCTGGGGGAAGGTGTCGACGAAACCCCTGCCGGCGGCCAGGTTCTTGGCGAGGAAGTCGTACTGGGCGGCGTCGGTGGTGAGCAGCCGGTCGGGCGTGGCGAGGAGCCAGTAGGCGAGACGGGCGGCCAGCGCCACCAGGCCGACCAGCAGGCACTGCGCCCGGAGGGTCAGCCCGTCCACGCGCCCGAGCACCGGGCGAGCGTAGGTCGCGCCGCCACCGGTGGACGGCGACCCCAAGCCGGTCGGGTGACGCTCACCGTGGCTCACGCGGGGCCGGCGGCGAGGGCCTCGATGCGGCGCGCCGCCCGGACCACGTCGGCGCCGAAGCGGCGCCCGGGCGAACGCGAGGTGCGCTCCACCGGCCCTGAGACGCTGACCGCGACCGCCTCGGCCCCGATCCGGACGGGGGCGCTCACCGACGCCACCCCGGGGGCCCGCTCCTCCACGCTCTCCACCCACCCTCGCCGGCCCCCGCCGTCGCCGGAGAGCACCCGGCCGGCCGATCCCCGGTCGAGGGGCAGGCGGGACCCGACCGGCACGGTGGTGCGCAGCTCCTCGGCCGACTCGAGCGACTCGACGCAGAGCCGGGCGTCGCCGTCGCCGACGTAGAGCTGCACGCTCTCGCCGGTGAGCGCCCGGAGATCGGCGAGCACGGGCCGGGCCGAGTCCAGCCAGGGCCAGCCCCGCCCGGCCCGGTGGCCGAGGGCCACCAACCGGGTCCCGAGCCGCACCACGCCGGCGCCGTCGCGGCGCAGCAGGCCATGGGCCTCGAGGGCGGTGGCCAACCGGTGGGCCGTGGGCCTGGGGATGCCGGTCCGGGCCATCACCTCGGCCATGGTCCCCGCGCCCTCCTCGACGGCCACCAGGATGGCCATCGACTTGTCGAGCACCCCCACGCCGCTTACCCTGTCGCTCATCACGTGAGATCATCGTCTCACATGTTGGACAAGGGCAAATGGGGAGCCGGGATGTCGACGCCGAGGACGCTCAGCCAGCCGAGGACGCTCAGCCAGAAGGTGTGGGACCGCCACGTCGTGGAGTCGACCGGGGACGGCACCGATCTGCTGTACATCGACCTGCACCTCGTGCACGAGGTCACCAGCCCCCAGGCCTTCGAGGGGCTCCGGCTCTCGGGGCGGCGCGTGCGTCGCCCCGACCTGACGATCGCCACCGCCGACCACAACGTGCCCACCGAGGGGATCGACCGGCCCGTGGCCGACCCGATCTCGGCCACCCAGCTCGACGTGCTCCGGAGCAACTGCGAGGAGGCGGGGATCACCCACTACGGCATGGGCGACGCCGGCCAGGGCATCGTCCACATCATCGGGCCGGAGCAGGGGCGGACGCTGCCGGGCATGACCATCGTGTGCGGTGACAGCCACACCTCCACCCACGGCGCCTTCGGCGCGCTCGCCTTCGGGATCGGCACCAGCGAGGTGGAGCACGTGCTCGCCACCCAGACCCTCCCCCAGCGCCGACCCGGCACCATGGCCGTGGACCTCGACGGCACCCTGGCCGACGGCGTCACCGCCAAGGACGTCATCCTCGCCGTGATCGGTCGCATCGGCACCGGGGGCGGGATCGGCTCGGTGATCGAGTACCGCGGCAGCGCCATCCGGGGCCTCTCTATGGAGGGGCGCATGACGGTGTGCAACATGTCCATCGAGGCCGGGGCGAAGGCCGGCCTGATCGCCCCCGACGACACGACCTTCGCCTACCTCGAGGGTCGCCGGCACACCCCCACCGGCGCGGCCTGGGAGGCGGCGCTGGAGGACTGGCGCAGCCTCCCGACCGAGAAGGGCGCCCGATTCGACTCCGAGGTGGCCGTCGACGCCGGAGCGATCCGCCCGCACGTGTCGTGGGGCACCAACCCGGCCCAGGTGGCTCCCATCGACACCGAGGTGCCCGACCCGGAATCCTTCGCCGAGCCCGGCGACCGCGACGCCGCCCGGCGGGCCCTGGAGTACATGGGGCTGGCCGCCGGCACCGCCATCCGGGACATCCCCGTCGACACCGTGTTCATCGGCTCGTGCACCAACAGCCGCATCGAGGACCTGCGGGCGGCCGCCGCCGTGGCCGCCGGCCGCCGGGTGGCGTCGGGCGTGCGCACCCTGGTGGTGCCAGGCAGCTTCGCGGTGAAGCGCCAGGCCGAGGCCGAGGGCCTCGATCGGGTGTTCACCACCGCCGGCTTCGACTGGCGGGAGCCGGGCTGTTCGATGTGCCTGGCCATGAACCCCGACAAGCTGGCGCCCGGCGAGCGCAGCGCCAGCACGAGCAACCGGAACTTCGAGGGCCGCCAGGGGCGGGGCGGCCGAACGCACCTGGTGTCCCCGGCGGTGGCCGCCGCCACCGCCGTCGCCGGCCACTTCGCCACCCCCGACGACCTGGAGGGCTGATGGATCCCGTCCGCATCGTTTCGGGCACGGCCGTGCCCCTCGACCGCTCCGACGTCGACACCGACCAGATCATCCCGGCCGAGTGGCTGAAGCGGGTGGAGCGCACCGGTTTCGGCCAGGGCCTGTTCGCGTCGTGGCGCGACGACCGCAGCTTCGTGCTGAACGACGAGCGCTACGCCGGCGCGGCGATCCTCCTCGCCGGGCCGAACTTCGGCACGGGCTCGTCCCGGGAGCACGCCGTGTGGGCCATCATGGACGCCGGCTTCCAGGCTGTCATCTCCCCCCGGTTCGCCGACATCTTCCGGAACAACTGCACCAAGTGCGGCCTCGTGCCCGTCACCGTGGAGGCGGCCGTCGGCGAGCGCCTGATGGGCGCCGTGCAGGCCGATCCCACCCTCGAGCTCACCGTCGACGTCGACCGCCGCACCCTCGAGGTGCCCGCCCTCGGCCTCACCGTCGGCTTCCCGCTCGACGACGCCACCCGGGAGCGCTACCTCGAGGGCCTCGACGACATCGGAATCACCCTGCGCTTCGCGGAGGCCATCGACGCCTTCGAGGCCCGCCGCCCCACCTGGTTGTCGGCCCGCTGAGGTCCGCCTCCACGTCGACGCCGAAACCGGCGAGCGGCTACACACGCCCCGTGCCCGTCGACCACGTCCTCGTCACCGGCGCCACCGGCTACATCGGCGGTCGCCTCATGCCCGAGCTGCTCGAGGCCGGCTACCGGGTGCGCTGCGTGGCCCGCACCCCGTCGAAGCTCGACGACGAGCCCTGGCGGGACCAGGTGGAGGTCGTGCGCGGTGATGTGGGCGACGTCGCCTCGATGGAGGCGGCGATGGAGGGGATCGACGCCGCGTACTTCCTCGTGCACTCCATGGGTGGCCCGGCGGACTTCGCCCACCGGGACCGGGAGGCGGCCGCCGCCTTCCGGGACGCGGCCGCCGCCGCCGGCGTCGGCCGGATCGTGTACCTCGGCGGTCTCGGCCGCGACGACGACCCTGCCCTCTCCCGCCACCTGCGCAGCCGGCACGAGGTTGGTCGGGTGCTGGCCGAGGGCACCGTGCCGGTCACCGAACTGAGGGCGGCGATGATCATCGGCTCGGGCAGCGCCAGCTTCGAGATGCTGCGCTACCTGGTCGAGGTGCTGCCGGCGATGGTCACGCCCCGCTGGGTCGACAACCGATGCCAGCCGGTGGCCATCGGCGACATCCTCCACCTCCTCGTGGCCGTGCTCTCCTGCGCTGCGGCCGCCGGCCGGGTGCTCGAGGTGGGCGGTCCCGACGTGCTCACCTACCGGGACGCGATGCGCCTCTACGCCGATGTCGCCGGGCTCCGCCGCCGGCTGGTGCTCGGCGTGCCGGTGCTGAGCCCCGCCCTCTCGTCGCTCTGGGTGGGCCTCGTGACCCCGCTCCCCTCCGGCCTGGCCCGGCCCCTCGTCGAGAGCCTCATCAACGAGGTGGTGGTACAGGATCGGCCGGTCACCGCCGTCATCGACCACGAGCCCGTCGGCGTCCGCCCGGCGGTCGAGCTGGCGATGCAGCGGGTGGGCGATCTGTCCATGGCCACCCGCTGGTCCGATGCCACCCTGCCCGGGCGGACCCCGGCCGACCCGCTTCCCTCGGATCCCGAGTGGGCCGGAGGCAGCCTGCTGTGCGACACGCGGGAGGCCCGTACCGACGCCTCACCTCCGGCCTTGTTCCGCGCCGTGCAGGGCGTCGGGGGGGACCGCGGCTGGTACGTCACGCCGTACCTGTGGAGCGTGCGCGGCTGGGTCGACAAGCTCACCGGGGGCGTCGGCCTGCGCCGAGGCCGCCGAAACCCCGACCGGATGGGGATCGGCGACGCCGTGGACTTCTGGCGGGTCGAAGCCGTGGAGCGCGACGCCCTCGTGCGGCTGCGGGCCGAGATGAAACTGCCAGGCGAGGCGTGGCTCGAGTGGCGGATCCAACCCGATGGCCCCGGGGCCACCCTCACCCAGACCGCGGTCTTCTACCCCCGGGGCCTGTTCGGGCGCCTCTACTGGTACGGGCTCATCCCCTTCCACGCCCTGATCTTCCAGCGCCTGGTCGACCGCCTCGCCGCCGCCGCCTGACACCAGCGCCTCGGGGCTCCGGCTCAGAGGAGCCGAGCCGATAGGCGAGCGACCCATCAGCACGGCGCCTGTTCCGGCGAAGCCGGACAACGGTGAGTCGGACGGCGGCCTTACCTATTCGCGCAGGTCCCTAGAGGAGGCGGAGGCTGCCGGGGCGGATGACCTTGGTGGGGTCCTCGCCGCTGCCCTGCACCCGCACGATGCGGTTGATGGCGTTGAGGAAGGCCCGGGCGGAGGCCTCCACGACATCGGTGGACAGTCCCCGTCCCGACATGCGGAGGCCGTCGACCTCGAACTGCAGGGCGACGTCGGCCAGGGCGTCGACCCCACCGGTGACGGACGTGACCGAGTAGTCGGTGAGGCGACCGTCGACGCCGGTGAGCTCGCGGATGGCCTTGCAGGCGGCGTCGACCATGCCGTCGCCCTCGCAGGTGGCGGTGCGCTCCTTGCCGTCGGCGGCGAGGACCACGGTGGTGGTGGGGGTGGTGACGGTGCCGCCCGAGGACTCCACCGACACCAGCGTGTAGGTGCCCTCGGCCACGGTCTCGCCCAGCTCCTCGGCCACGAGGGCCTCGAGGTCGGCTTCGGTGAGCTGCACCTTGCGGTCGGCCAGTTCCTTGAAGCGGGCGAAGGCGGCGTTCAGGGCGTCGCCCTGGACCTTCATGCCCATCTTGGCCAGGGTGTCGGCGAAGGCGTGGCGGCCCGAGTGCTTGCCCAGCACGATCTGGCTCTCGCCGGCGCCCACCGCCGAAGGGTCCATGATCTCGTAGGTGGTGCGCTCGGTGAGCACGCCGTGCTGGTGGATGCCCGACTCGTGGGCGAAGGCGTTCCGGCCCACCACCGCCTTGTTGTACTGCACGGGGTAGCCGGTGAGGCGGGAGACGAGGCGGCTGGTGCGCCCCAGCTCCTCGGTGCGGATGCCGGTGTCGAGCGGGATGCCGTCGGAGCCGGCGAAGAAGTCGGCCCTCGTCTTGATGGCCATCACCACCTCCTCCATGGCGGCGTTGCCTGCCCGTTCGCCGAGGCCGTTGATGGTGCACTCGACCTGGCGGGCTCCGGCCCGGACCGCGGCCAGGGAGTTGGCGACGGCCAGCCCGAGGTCGTCGTGGCAGTGGGTCGACAGCATGTAGTCGCCCCGGACGACCGAGCGGATGCGGCGGAGCTGGGCGGCGTACTCCTCGGGGATGCCGTATCCCACGGTGTCGGGGATGTTCAGGCACCCGGCGCCGGCGTCGACCGCCACCTGGAGCACCTCGCACATGAAGTCGAAGTCCGACCGGGAGGCGTCCTCGGGGGAGAACTCCACGTCGTCGGTGTACCGGCGGGCGTGGGCCACGGCGGCGGCGGCCTCGGCCTTCACCTGGTCGTGGCTCATGCGCAGCTTGTGGGTCATGTGCGTCTCGCTGGTGGCGATGAACACGTGGATGCGGGTGCGCTCGGCCGGCTCGATGGCCTCCCAGCACCGGTCGATGTCGGCCCGCGACGTGCGGGACAGGCCACAGATGACCGGGCCGCGCACCCCACGGGCGATGGCCTGGACCGCCTCGAAGTCGCCGGCGCTGGCCACCGGGAAGCCGGCCTCGATGTAGTCGACGCCGAGGCGGGCCAGCTGCTCGGCGATCTCCAGCTTCTCGCCCTGGTCGAGGGAGATGCCGGGCGACTGCTCCCCGTCGCGCAGGGTGGTGTCGAAGATGATCACCCGGTCGGTGGAGGTGGCCTCAGCCATCGGGGTTGCCTTTCGGTGGGTTGGTCGTGGAGGGAGTCGGAAAACGAAGAAACCTCCCGGCCCGGAGGCGCAGGAGGTTTCGGCGGGCACCGTATGGGGCGGTGCTCGCCTACGTGAGGAGGAGGTCCGAAGCGAAGGGACGTGACATGACCCGTGGACTCTGACAGGCGGGACGCAGTGGCGTCAAGGCCGGGACGGACACCGGAGCGGCCCGGGGTCTACGGTGACCCCCCATGATCCGCCGAACGCTCCGTCTGGGTGTCACCGCCGGTTTGCTGGCCGGCGCGGCCTACGCCGCCGTTCGAGCCCTCCGGGGCGGGCCCGTCCCCGCCTTCGACGACGACGAAGGGTTCCGGTACCCGCCCCCCGTGGGCCGCTCGTCCGAGCCAGCTCCGGAGCCGACCTCGCTGCCCACCGCCGAGCCCTCGCCGCTGCCGGTGCCGGACCCGACTCCCCAGCCGTCCCCGTCGCCGGAGCCGGGGCCCGAGCCGTCCCCGCTGCCGGAGCCCGAGCCCCTGCCCACCCCTGAGCCCTCGCCGCTGCCGGTGCCGTCCCCGTCGCCGGACCCGGTTCCCGAGCCGTCCCCGTTGCCGACCCCCGAGCCTCTGCCGACCCCCGAACCGGCCCCCCTGCCCGGGCCGGGACCCTCGCCCCTGCCCGGCCCCGAGCCGTCGCCTCTCCCGGGACCCGAGCCGAGCTCGCCCGGTGAGCCGATGCCCGCCCCCCAGGCCGAGCGGCCCCGACCGGTGCGGCGCCGGGCCCGCCCGATCGTGGTGCGACGCACATCCCAGCCGGCCGATGCCACCGCCGAGACGGCGGCGCCGGCACCACCGTGGCTGGAGCCGGTCGACGGCGCCTGCCCACCGTCACACCTGGTCAAGGCCAAGCTGCGCAGCGGCATCTACCACGTCCCCGGGATGCTCAACTACGCCCGCACCGTTCCCGACCGCTGCTACCTCGACGTCCCCGCCGCCGAGGCCGACGGCCTCCGTCCCGCCAAGCGGTAGCCCGCCGGACCCGCTTCTTCGTGTGAGACGCGCCCTCCAGGTGCGCGACCGGCACGCAGAAGCGGCAGAGCCGCCCCCGCCACGCTTCTTCGTGCCGCACGAAGAAGCGATCGCGGGCGGTCAGGCGCGGCTGATGAGGTGGACCGACAGGATCCCCTCGGCGTCGCGCAGCTCGTCCTGGACCGCGCCCGGGACGGGCTCGGTGGTGGACACCACCATCAGCGCCGACGCGCCCTCGGGTGACTGGCCCACGTCCATGTCGGCGATGTTGATCCCGGCGTCGCCCAGGATGGTGCCCACCCGCCCGATCACGCCGGGACGGTCGTCGTTGCGCACGACCAGCATGTTGCGGGCCGGCGGCACGTCGACGGTGTGGTCGTCGAGCCCCACGATGCGGGGCTCGCCGGTGAGGCCGACGAGAGTGCCGGCGATCGAGTGCTCCCCGCCGGTGAGGGTGATGAGGTTCACATAGGCGCGGGCCGTGCTGGTGGAGATGTCGCGCACCTCCAAGCCCCGCTCGGCGGCGAGCTGCGGGGCGTTGACGTAGGACACCGGTTCGTCGGTCACGCTGCCGAACAGGCCCTTGAGGGTCGAGAGGGTGAGGATGCGGGTGTCGTAGTCGGCGAGTTGGCCCTGGTACTCAACCGTGAGCACGTCGGGGGTGCCGCCGTTGAGGGCGCCGTACAGGCGACCGAGGCGCTCGGCGAGGGGCAGGAACGGCCGCACCGTCTCGGACGCCTCCGCCGCGCTGACGTTCACCGCGAAGGGCACGAACTCGCCGGCCAGGGCCAGGGCCACCTGCTCGGCGATGGTCTCGCCCGCCTTGTCCTGGGCCTCCCTGGTGCTGGCCCCGAGGTGGGGGGTGACCACCACCTGGGGCAGGGCGAAGAGGGGTGACTCCGTGGTCGGCTCGGCGTCGAAGACGTCGAGGGCGGCGCCGCCCACCCGGCCGTCGGCGATGGCCTCGGCCAGGGCAGCCTCGTCCACCACCCCGCCGCGGGACACGTTGACGATCCGGATGCCGGGCTTCACCCGGGTGAGGAAGTCGCGGCCGACGAGGCCGACGGTGTCGGGCGTCTTGGCCACGTGCAGGGTGAGGAAGTCGGCGGTGGCGGCCAGGGTGTCCAGGTCGACCAGCTCGATGTTGAGCTGGCGGGCCCGCTCGGGCGCGACGAACGGGTCGTGGGCGACGATCCGCATCCCGAACGCCGAGGCCCGTTGGGCCACCAGCTTGCCGATGCGGCCGAGGCCGATCACCCCGAGGGTCTTGTCGGCCAGCTCCACCCCCTCCCACCTCGAGCGCTCCCACCGGCCGGCGGTGAGGGCGGCGTGGGCCTGGGGGACGTTGCGGGCCTGGGCCAGCAGGAGGGCCATGGTGTGCTCGGCCGCCGACAGCACGTTCGACTGCGGGGCGTTGACCACCATCACCCCCCGCCGGGTGGCCGCCTCCACGTCCACGTTGTCGAGCCCGATGCCGGCCCGGCCCACCACCACGAGGTCGGTGCCGGCCTCGAGCACCTCGGCGGTCACCTTGGTGGCGGAGCGGACGATGAGAGCGTGGACGCCATCGACGGCGGCGAGCAGGTCCTCGGGCGAGACGCCGTCGACCACGTGGACGTCGTGGCCGGCAGCCCGGAGCGCCTCGAGGCCGGGCTCGGCGATCTTCTCGGGGACGAGCACACGGGCCATCGTCGGAGTCTGGCCCGTCGCCCGAGCGGCCCGCCAGACCATCCGCCTCGCCGCAGGCAGGTCCTCGCGCTGAAGCCGCACAGGGCGGCGCCAGCGCGACCACCCGGAGCAGCGCGATCGGCGGGCTCAGAGGCCGACGGCGCCCTCGACCGGTTCGATGGGGTCGGCCGGCTCGAAGCCGAACACCCGCCCGTAGAACCACAGCTCGGCTTCGAGGGCCCGGACGATGTTGGCAGCCTGCCGGAAGCCGTGCTGCTCGCCCTCGAACGGGAGGTAGGCGTGGGGCAGGCCCTTGGCCGCCAGCGCCGCCACCATGGCCTCGGCCTGGGCCGGCGGCACCACCTCGTCCTCCAGGCCCTGGAAGACGATGAGCGGGCAGTTGAAGCCGTCGGTGTGGTGGATCGGCGAGCGGCGCCGGTAGAGGTCGGCGGCCTCGGGGTACGGGCCGATGAGGCCGTCGAGGTAGCGGGACTCGAACTTGTGGGTGTCGCGGGCCAGGGCCTCGCAGTCAGCCACGCCGTAGTGGCTGGCGCCGGCGGCGAAGGCGTCGCGGAAGGCGAGGGCGCACAGCGTGGTGTACCCGCCGGCGCTGCCGCCCCGGATGGCGAGGCGGTCACCGTCCACTACGCCCGACTCGGCGAGGTGGCGGGCGGCGGCCACGCAGTCGTCGACGTCGGCCACCCCCCACCGGCCGGCCAGCCGCTCACGGTAGGGGCGGCCGTAGCCGGTGCTGCCGGCGTAGTTCACGTCGACCACGGCGAAGCCCCGGCTGGTCCAGAACTGCTTGGCCAGGTCCAGGCTCGGCCGGGCGGCCGACGTCGGCCCGCCGTGGCTGAGCACGAGCAACGGCGGCAGGTCGCCGGGGGGGCTCGCCACCGCCGGGTTGGTGGGCCGGTAGAGCAGGGCGTGGGCGGTGCGGTCGCCGACGGAGGGGAACTCGATGGGCTCGGGCACCGAGAACAGTGCCGGGTCGAGTCCCAGGTCGCGGGGCGGGCGCAGCCCCTCGGTCTCGATCATGCCCTCGGCGGCGAAGTGGCAGCGGAGGGGCGCCGCCTCGGCGGTGGGCCCGGCCGCCACCATGGCGAACCCCGCTCCCGGCAGGGCGCGGAGCTGGCCGACGGCGGTGAAGGGCGTGTCGAGGACCTCGACCCGGTCGGAGCCCGCGGCGACGACGCCGACCCGCTGGAGCCCCTCGGCGGTCACGGACACCGCCAGGGTGCCGTCGGCCAGCACCGCGTACCACGACTGCCCGAACACCCATGCCGGCCCGCCGACCTCGGCGTCGACCGGGGTGAGGTTCTCGGGCTCGGAGAGGACCTCACCATCGGCGGCGAAGCGGTGGACGTTCCACCAGCCGGTCCGGTCCGAGGATGCCAGCAGCTCGCCGCCGGCCGTCCAGTCCGGCTGGATCACCGACTCGTCCGGTCCGCCGGCCACCAGGTGCCCCGGGGAGGGGCCGGCGTCGGGGTCGAACGGGGCCCAGCGCAGCTCGGTGCCGTCCCACGGCATGCGGGGGTGGTCCCACTGGATCCAGGCCAGGGTGCACCCGTCGGGGCTCAGCCGAGGGGCGGCCACGAAGTCGGGCCCGTCCACGAGCACGCGCACCTCGGCTCCGCCGTCGGCGGCGCTGCCGTCGGCGGGGACGGCCACGATGGTGTTGACCACCTCCCCCGGCGCGTCGTGGGCCTCGCGTACGCACACCACCCAGCGACCGTCCGGGCTGACCACGGCGTCGGCCCAGCGCAGGCCCCGGGGCGAGGCCGGCTCCGGGGTCACCGGGCGACGCGTCGGCGCCCCGGCGTCGATGCGGTACATCCGCTGGTCGGCCCAGCTCGAGTAGAACACGGTCCCGCCGGCCACCGTCCACGCCCCGCCGCCGTACTCGTGGACCGCGGTGCGGGCATTGTCACCCTCGCCGAGGACGTCCTGGCGCCGGCCGTCGGGGGTATGCCGCACGATCTGGGTGCGTCCCCCCTCGGAAGGGCGGGCCTCGGACCACCAGATGTCGTCCCCGTCGACGCGGAGCTCGCCGACGGCGGCGGCCCCCTCCACGATCACCGACGCGGTGATGGGCGAGGGCCAGGTCCCGAACGGCAGAGCCTCGGGCAGTCCGGCCGACGGTGTGCTCACGCCAGCAGGTCGGCGATGCGGCCGACCCCTTCCCCCAGGTCGTCGTCACCGAGGGCGAACGACAGCCGGAAGTAGCCCGGCGCGGCGAACGCCTCGCCGGGCACCACCGCCACCTTGGCCTCGGTGAGGATGGCCTCGGCCAGCTCCAGCGAGGACGACACCCGGCGGCCGCCCACCTCGCGGCCGAGGACGCCGGTCACGTTCGGGAAGGCGTAGAACGCCCCCTGGGGTTCCAGCGCGGTGACGCCGTCGATGCCCGAGAGGAGCCGGTGCATGGTGCGGCCCCGGCGGGCGAAGGCCTCCCGCATCACGGCAACGTCGTCGAGACCGCCGGAGAGCGCGGCGATGGCGGCTCGCTGGGCGACGTTGGCCACGTTGGACGTGGAGTGGGACTGGAGGTTGGTGGCCGCCTTCACCACGTCGGGGGGGCCGATCATCCAGCCCACCCGCCACCCGGTCATGGCGTAGGTCTTGGCCACGCCGTTGACGACCACGCACGTGTCGGTCAGCTCGGGCACGAGCACCGGCATGGAGCTGAACCGGTGGTCGCCGTAGGTGAGGTGCTCGTAGATCTCGTCGGTGAGGACCCACACGCCGTGCTCCAGCGCCCAGCGGCCGATGGCCTCGACCTCGTCGGGCGGGTACACCGCGCCGGTGGGGTTCGAGGGGGACACGAAGACGAGGAGCTTGGTGCGATCGGTGCGGGCCGCCTCGAGCTGCTCGACGGTGACCCGGAAGCCGGTGGTCTCGTCGGTGGGGACGGCGACCACGGTGCCGCCGGCCAGGTGGACGGGTTCGGGGTAGGTGGTCCAGTACGGCGACGGGATCAGCACCTCGTCACCCCGGTCGACCAGGGTGGCCACCGCGTTGTAGATCGCCTGCTTGCCGCCGTTGGTCACCACCACGAGGGAGGGGGCGACCTCGAGCCCCGAGTCCCGTTCGGTCTTGGCGGCGATGGCCTCCTTGAGCTCGGGCAGGCCACCGGCCGGTGAGTAGCGGTGGTTGCGGGGGTCACGGCAGGCAGCCGCCGCCGCCTCCACGATGTGGGCCGGCGTGGGGAAGTCCGGCTCCCCGGCGCCGAACCCGATCACCGGTTCGCCCGCCGCCTGGAGGGCCTTGGCCTTGGCGTCGACGGCCAGGGTGGCGGACTCGGCGATGGCCCCGACGCGCCGGGAGACGCGGGAGGCGGGGGCTGCGGGCAATGGATTTCGCTCCTGTTCGGACCGCCCGCGATAGTGGCACGCCGTGGCCGATCCCCCGCCCGACATTCGCATCCCCGTGGGGCTGCTGCCGGCCGACGGCCGCTTCGGATCGGGCCCGTCCAAGGTGCGCCCCGAGGCGGTGGCGGCGCTGGCCGCGGAAGCCGGCACGTACCTCGGCACGAGCCACCGCCAGGCCACCGTGCAGTTCATGGTCAGCCGGTTGCGCAACGGCCTGGCCGAGCTGTTCGCCCTCCCCGACGGTTACGAGGTGCTGCTGGGCAACGGCGGCACCACCGCCTTCTGGGACGCCGCCACCTTTGGTCTCATCGACCGGCGCAGCCAGCACCTCACCTTCGGCGAGTTCTCCGCCAAGTTCGCCGAGTGCGCCCGCCGCGCTCCTCACCTCGACGAACCGTCGATGCCCAAGTCCGAGCCCGGCACCGCGCCCCGCCCTTTCGCCGAACCCGGCGTCGACCTCTACGCCTTCACCCACAACGAGACGTCGACGGGGGTGTCGATGCCCCTCGAGCGGGTCGACGGCGCCGACGAGGGTGCGCTCGTGGCCGTCGACGCCACCTCCGCCGCCGCCGGGCTCCGGTTCGACGCCTCCGAGGTCGACGCCTACTACTTCGCCCCCCAGAAGGGCCTGGCCTCCGACGGTGGGCTGTGGCTGGCCGCCTGCTCCCCCGCCGCCATCGAGCGCATCGAGCGCCTGGCCGCCTCCGGGCGGTGGATCCCGGCGTCGCTCGACCTGGGCATCGCCCTGGAGAACTCCCGCAAGGACCAGACCTACAACACCCCCGCGCTGGCCACCGTGTTCCTCGCCGTCGAACAGGTCGAGTGGATCAACCACAACGGCGGGCTCAACTGGGCCGCCGGGCGCTGCGACCGCTCGGCCGAGGCGATCTACACCTGGGCCGAGTCGTCCGAGTACGCATCCCCCTTCGTCGCCGACCCCGCCGAGCGCAGCCACGTGGTGGCCACCATCGACCTCGACGACCGGGTCGACGCGCTCACCGTCTCTGCCGTGCTGCGGGCCAACGGCATCGTCGACACCGAGAGCTACCGCAAGCTCGGGCGCAACCAGCTCAGGGTGGCCCTCTTCCCCGCCATCGAACCCGACGACGTCGTCGCCCTCACCGCCTGCATAGACCACGTGGTCGCCGCGCTGGCGTGAACGACGGCGTGCAGCGCCAGGCTGACCCAGCGCCCGCGCCGTGATCGCACCGCGGTCAGGGTTCGAGCTCGTAGGGGCCTCTCGGCTCGGTGCTCAGCCCGGCCGCGCATGGGCTCAGCGTGACGAAGACCGACGCCCGCCCCTCGGCCGACGTCTCCACCTTGACGTGCAGGGAGCGCTCTTCGTCGACGGCGTACACGATCCGCTGGCCCGACTCGGTCGACCGGTAGCGGGTCACCCGGGCCCCGGCCGACTGGTAGCGGCCGGCCACCGCCTCGACCACCCCGTCACCGCTGACGAGCCCGGCCGGGAGGATGGCCGAGCGCTCGGCGACCCAGTGGTCGTCCCGATCGGCCACGTCACGGCAGGCCCGGCCACCTTCGATCGACCGGTAGGCGTAGCCCTGCATCGCCGCCCGCTCGGGTTCGACGCCCATGGCGCGCACGATCGCCTCCACCTCGTCGGTGACCGGGCCGCGGTGGGCCTCACCGGGCGACCCGCAGGCGGTCATCGCCGCCGCCCCCACCGCGAGCACACCGACGAGGAGACGGACGCGAAGACCACCATTCACCCGCCCAACCTCTCGCGCAGGGCCGGATCGAGCCAGTCGAGGTCGAGGCCGTCCTGGATCGACGAGGTGTCGTACAGCGACGGGTCGGTGTGGAGCTGCTCGAACATGCGGGTGAGGAACCACATCCGATCTCCGTAGGTGGTCCAGGCGCCGGTGCCGGTGCCCTCCATGGAGCTGTCCGGGTCGTCGGTCGAGTCCCCGTGGTCCTCGTACCAGGAGCGGGTGGACGTGTCGAAGTCGTCCCAACCGGAGATCGGGTCGAGGTTGACCGCGGCGGGGTCGGCGCCGGGGCCGGCAAAGGTCACACCGTTGCCAGAGAGGTCCGGCTCGCCGAGGGTGGACGGGTCGAGGTCGAGGATGGGCGCGCCGACGACGAGGTTCCCGGGGCTGGTGGGCACGTCGAGGTCGGGGTCGACCTCGATGTGGTGCCCGCCCATGTCGAGGTCGATGTAGCGGGTGGCCAGGCCGTCGGGGGCGTAGGCGGTCACGTCCTCGAGGTAGGGCTGGGCGCCGGCCTGCTCGTGGGTGGCGACCAGGGTGTTGGCCTGGAACATGAGCTGCTGGCGTCGGGCCGGATCGGGTTCGTTGATGGCCGCCACGTAGGCCTCGAAGCCGCGGCGGATCTCGAGGTCGCCGTCGGCGAAGGTGTCGTCGAAGAAGTCCTCGAGCTGCTCGGTGGAGGGTTGGCTTCCGGTCGACTCGTAGAGCTCGACGAAGTCGGCGAAGCGGGCGGTGATGTCGTTGAAGATCCACTGGTTGCCGTCGGCCGCACCCTGGCGGGCCCGCCCGGACGGGTTGATGCCCCACACCGAGAACGATCCGTCGATGACGTTGCGCACCCCGTTCGACGCCCACGGGGCGAACACCAGCCAGTTGGCCCCGGGATGGCCGGGTGCGCTCGGGTCCCCCGGTGTCAGGCCGGCGCTACCGGCGAACACCCCGTCGGACCGCACGGCGAGCACGTCGTAGAACGCGGTGATGAGCTGGTTGCGCACCGCACCCTCGGTCTCGGGGAGGTGGGCGATGACCGACTGCATGTCGGTCAGGTCGTCGCCGGCGGAGGCCAGCCCGGCGCGGGCCAGGGCGCGGACGCCGTCATCGCTGGTGAGGGTGATGGGCAGGCCCTCGTCGCCGTCGGTCGCCACCGGCAGGTCGTTGACGAACCGCTCGGCCGCCGCCGGGTCGTGCGCGTAGGCCTGCCCGTCGACCAGCCGGCCGATGAGGTCGTTGGCGGTGAACCCCCCCGGGCCGAAGAAGTACTCCTCCTCGTGGCCGGCCAGGGCGGTGAAGGCGGCGTCGTGGTCGAGCAGGTACCGGGCGGCGGCGCGCACATCGTCGGACAGGCTGGCGTCATCGGCGGCCGCCTCGAGGTCGTCGCGGGAGACGTACCCGTCGCGGTCGCCGCCGTCGTCGGCGGTGTCGAGCACGCCGAGGTTGTCCTGCACCACCCGCAGGTGGGCGTTGGTCGCGAGGAACGCTTCGAGGTCGGCCGCCTTGATGGTGCCGTCCTCGGCGAGCGGGCCGCTGCCGTCGTCGCCGGTGTCCACCAGCATCCGCAGTGTGGGGTTGTCGAGCAGGTACTGGGCCGCGGCCCGGACCTCGGCCGGCAGCGACTCGTCGGCCGCCGCCGCCTCGAGGTCGTCGGTCGACACCTTGCCGTCGGGGTCGCCGCCCTCGTCGGCGACGTCGAGAGCGTCGAAGTGCGCGAGCAGGACGGCCAGGGCGGTGTCGCCGGCGAGGAGGTCGGACCCTTCGCCGCTCACGAGGAAGTCGGCCAGCTCGGGGTGGTCGGCCAGCAGGTCGAGCTGCGCCTGGTCGGAGCGTTCGAAGGCGCCGGCCACCGCAGTGGTGAACTCGGCCACGACCACGGCCAGGGCCGAGGCCCTGGCGGCCTGGTCGGTGGGCGGGGTCAAGGTGATGAGCTCCTGCACCGGCTGGGGGGCGGTGACACCAACCCGGGCGTCGTCCACGCTGGCCGGGTCGGCGCCGGAGTCGAGCCGGTCCTGGCGCTCGGAGGGGGTGAGGGCCCGGTCGTAGCGCACCTCGGCCCGCAGCTCCGAGTAGCTGACCTTGGCGGCGTGACCCCCGACCAGGCCCCGGCTCCCCTCGACCGTCGACGCGTAGGCCTGGAGCTCGGCGGGGACGGCCGAGGCGGTGGCCGCCGTGTCGTGGCCGTCGACGTGGGCGGCGACCGCCCTCGCCGACCAGGTGTCGGAGAGGTAGCGGTTGGACGCGAACCGGGTCGGGAAGCTTTCGCACGTCGCCGCCGCGAAGTCGAGGGCCTGGTGGACGGCGGACAGGTAGGAGATCGAGTCGTTGTGCTGCTCGGCGAACGTGGCCGTGTGCCGCCCCCGCCACTCCACCAGCGCGGTGTCGGCCG
>JAABUR0100000934.1_pt1 | contig 56956 bp, 51 predicted proteins | sample 5560091 | NCBI WGS metagenome assembly JAABUR01 (sample SAMN10711879, study PRJNA513375) | rock metagenome | isolation source: Antarctica rocks | place: Antarctica: Victoria Land, University Valley sud | reverse complement strand
ATCCCCACCCCCCGTCCAAACCCCACTGCCAGCTCTACCCCCCCCCCCCCCCTTCCCACGCCCCCCTTCTCACAGAACACAAAAATCGGGGAACAGAAAAATTACCTACCACAACTGGGATTAGATCGCTAGAGCCCATGGCGGGGTAGGAGGGAGAGAGGTAGACGATGCTGTGATGTTATGTGGTGGTTGGGTGGATGCAAGAGAGAGAGAGAGAAAAGGAGGGGATTTGTTATGGACGGGGAGTTTGCAGAAGAGGGGTTTTGGTCCAAGAGACTTTTTCGGTTTCTGTGCCTCTTGTGATCTTATAGTCAGTTCTCAGCGCCGCTTTCTGGTTGTTTTATCCGTGATGGAAGGGGAAGGCTGTTGAGAATGAATGCCCAGGGTCAATTCATGGTTGTGATGGAAGCGATGGGAACAAATCTCGTCAGAAAATTAACTAAGTGATTTTCTGGTTTTTTGGTGTGGGAAGCGTGCTGGAAAAGGGGGGTTTGGGGGTGGTGTGAGGTTGATGGAATTTTATGGGGGGGTTGATCGTGGTGGAGAGCGTGGCTTCGTTCGTTTCTGTTTCGGTCGACTTTCACCCCTTCTTACTATGATATCATATCAGACCATCGGACTGCGAAAGCAATTATCGGGTATGATGTTGCATTAGGTCATGCTGCGTCTTCCATCTTTCCACTTCTGGCTTTCGCTTATTAATTGCATACAGCTCCTCTTTTAGGGCCCAAAATCTCCTCCGGTGACGGAGGGACGATGTCATGAAAACATAAATCCACTCGTCTCGATCCAAGAAGAAGAGAAAAAGATGGTTCGTTATATCCACCGAGTTGGCTCTGATGAGAGCCCGTTGCAAAGCATAACAATGCGAGAAAACCAACAAAACGAAACAAACGCCGAATGCCCATCTTCCTATGCCTCTCAAAAGCGCCATGACCTTGCCCGCGCTTTTTGAGAAATCCGGAACGCCATGCGGAAACGTGGAGAAGTCGAGATAGATGGAGGTTGCGATCAAAAGGCGTGAGGGGGTATCATAACTTTTGTGTGTGGGATGGATTCAAACACCGCCGCCCAGAACGGCCCAAGATGGCACAGCATGTCGTAAAATCGTGGCAATATCCGAATGGAAAGAAATGCAGAGAGGCCCGCGCTTAAGTAATCCGTGAGAAAGGCAAGGGTAAATATGCTAAGTAGGGAGCGTTGATAAATTAACCAAATAAGAGGTGACGATGCGATTAGGCGTAAATATCGTGCAAATCGGTCCCTGTGGATGTCGCTATGTACCTGAAACGTAGGTTGTACAAACATGGAGGAAACAAGCTGATCACTGCCAATAATGCTCACCAGACATTCTTTCGCTGGGTAATTGAAAGTCCAGAAGCTTGTTGTCGTCGAAATAGAATTGCGTCTGGTCGTAACATGGTGGTTGCTCGTTCAGAGTCATGGCATTTAGGTAGGAAGAGATCATCGTCTGTGGCGGCTGCTGTACCATCTGCGGTGATTGGTAATAACTGTCGTTGTGCACCGGCTGCATTGGAAGGTATTCCATCTGGTTGAAATGCTGGTCCATTTGAGCCTGCTGCTGCTCAATCCGGGCTTGATGGTCAATCTGAGCTTGATGGTCGACTCGGGCTTGATGATCTACTTGCGCTTGGTGGTCAAGCCGTGCCTGCATGTCGACTTGAGACTGATGATCGAGTTGCGCTTGTCGGTCTATTTGAGCCTGGCGATCCATTTGGATTTGGTGGTTGATCATAGCTTGCTGTTCCAAGTGGGCTTGGCCCATTTGACCTTGCATGACCTCAGTTGGCGTATGTGGATAAACTACGGGGTGGGCTTCTTGGGACGTTTCGCATGGCAAGGGCCAATAATCACGACGGTAATTATAGTTTCTTGGTCTCAAGACCATCTTGACATCTGGTGCAGCAGACACAAGTTCGACACTGGCTTCTGGTTCTGCTTGTTCAGCCAGTTCGTCGTCGGACTCTGCGTCCGGATCGGATTCTGAGGCCTCATCGTCCCATTTGAATTCCACTTCTTCGGCGACGACTTCTCCTTGATGACATTTCTGGATGTGCCTGGTCAGGGTTGTCTTTCGGCAGAATCTGTGAGCGACATCAATCGAACGCTCCTTGCTACTGTACTGAAAGATATTGTACTTACTGTTTCCCACAGTATGTCGGGCAGGTGTAAGGCTTGGTGCCATTGTGTATCCGCCGGTGCCTCGCCAGACTCGACGACTGTATTCCGTCAGCCTGCTGGCCAGAAGACTGTAGTAGTAGTAGTAGTAGTTGTAGTAGTAGACATACATCTGAAAATTTCTTATCGCAACCGTGATGCCCGCACTTGTGCGGCTTCTCGCCAGTGTGGGTACGTTTGTGGACAGTGAGCGCGCTTCGCTGTATGAAGCTTTTCCCACAGTCGGCAAAGTCGCAATAGTAAGGTCGCTCATTAGTGTGGATCCTGTAGTGCCGTGCGAGATCAGATTTACGATTGAATCTCTGTTGCGACACGGCGGAGAGTTAGCGGAATCGGATGTCTCAGCTGTCTCAGCTGAACCGGGGGGTTGCGGCAGTGCGACAGCATGACGAAGGGTTAGGATGGATCGTTCTTACCTTGGAGCAATGAGGCTTGTCCCACGAGCATTTAAAAGGACGATCCAATTGAGAAGACATGTTATCCAGCAAGTGGTTGTTCTTGTGGACAATGCCCATTGCTGGAGCACACACCTTCCCACGAACTACTTGGTCGTAGCAGTAAGTCGATGATAACGTAGTGCGGTACTCGTAGTGGCCCGCGAATCCTCGGCGTGTATTCCGTATTGAGGACTTAGTTGCAAGCACGGGATCTTCCGTCCTGCTCAGTAAGCCACAGCCGATTGGGTGACACCAGAAGAGAGATGTGGAGTAGGTAGGTAGTCGGTAGACTGTAGTAGTGGCCGACGAAGAAGGAGGCTTTCTCCGCCTTTTTTTGGATTATTAGAGCAGAGGGAAGATATACCAATCGATTTTTCTGGAGTCCGAAGATGATGGAGGTAAGAGATGAATGGTTAAGTATAATGGCTAATAGGGAGTTGAAAGGCCGACTTTAGTGGGTCGGATACCTACCTACCTCCTTGGAGCCACAGTTTGAGCTGGGTGTTAGCCTTCTGCGAGTAAACCTTGTACAATATGTGCGATCTATGCGCACGCGACGATTGCAGGCCTGTCCTCAAGCCGACTTGGAAAACTGGCTTGCAGAAGATTGCAATCGGAAGTATTGGATGGCAGTTGTCCAGAAGCGTAATGTCTTGGTAGCTGCGTTCCTCCCCGCAAACACGTACTGCCGGTCCACGTTTGAGTGTGGATGCTCGATGTGGAAAGTGACCCAAGCTGAGGGTCTGAGTGACGGCGCAAAGGGACAGGCAAAGCCAGCTCGAATATGTTGATTGATTCTGCACAATTAAATTCCGAACAAGATGGCCACCCGAATTTGAAGATTATCTGTCGATTCTCCAGATATATAAGTTGGAAAAAAGTATTATTATGCTGGTTTTCGCATTCTCTCGACGGCAGTGGAATGTGGTTCTCGTGGAAGGTCTGAGTCGAGGCTAGGATCAACTAAAATTCTCTGAAGATCTGCTGAAGTTCGAGAAATGGAGTTGTTGCGGTGGCGAGACGTTGACTATGATTGTTGAGCAGAGATTATGGTCTTGAATGGAACGGTAAAAGTCGATGGTATATACTAAGTATTTGTAGCTATCCTACAATGTGACGTCGCGCGTCCGCATATATACTAAAATGCTAGACTCAACTAAAACGATGTTCATATGTTTTCTGGCCATCTGTAATAATGAGTGGCGGTTTTCTAAAACCCGTATGTCCAGGGTTGTACGACCAAAAGGGTAGACAGAATTAAAACCCCTCTGCAATTGCATGCAGCTGACTAGGAATCGTCACTGCAGCTGGTGAACAAGGCGTCTGTATTGGTGGGCAAAACTCACACGGTCTTGTGCTGAAGAGCCCCAAGTCAAAGGGGAAGAGCCGCTAGGTCCTCAGGAACTTGAAGTTGAACAATTGGACGCCCAGCCTTTGAACCATCAAGCGGCTAAGAAACCCATCATCTCAGGCTGGTTGTCTGACCAAGATGCGAGATTCTCGGCAGCTTTCGGATAGCGCACGCGCAAGTCTCAATGACCACCATCGGAGCCTTTACACTACCGACGCTTAAGTACTTTTGACGTCTGGCAGTTGCGGACGAACATGTCCTCGTCCCCAAAATAACACTGGTCCAACGGCCGTCACACTGCATGTGGTGGTATCCTCGAAGCCTTGAAGTCTTGGGGCCCGAACTATTGTTTCACGTTATAAAACTCTCCGTCACGGCCATATATCGGCAATAGTGTCGACGAATCGTAGGCTGGGCTGTAGGATATCGTAAGTTCCCGTATCGTGTAGGAACAATAGACCTGCGTAGACGGCCATATTGGCCGACTTTGTTCGGGTCCGTCGTGATGGTCAGAAAAACCGCGTGATCCGAAAGGTCCTACCACGCTGAAATCAGCTGCAGCGATAACGAACAATTCACAGTGGCCCTCCTCGGATTGGATGTACGATATGCCAGGGATTAGGGGGTCGACCACATGAAATACGTGAACCCATCTCATGTATCAGTGCTAACAAAGAACAAGGCTATGACCAATTTCAACCGTCACACACCGTGCAATAAGATGATGCTAGTACTGCCGCTATCTCATGCAATGCCGTAAGCTTTCAGCCTTTTGGACCACCCGAGTGGAGGGCGAAGGATCTGGCAGACCCTGACAATTACACTGTTGATATGCACGCGATTCGGCGGATCCTGGTCCTTAAATTCAGAGATGATCAGATGGAGAACAAGCTCCGAGCATTGAGAAACAACGTATACAGATCGATGCTAGAACACCGACATCGTCTTCCACTTGACGAAAGAGAGTACGTCTACGCATTGAAAAGCTATTCGACAGCCTAAAAGAGATACGGCACTGGTGGGACTGTGGGGTACGGTACTCGCTCGGGCTGGACCGCTCCTTCGCAGCCTCCCGTGCGGTTCGAGAGGTGGGAAGGAAATGGGGGAATGTCACCAACTGTGATCGGACATTCTGTGTAACGTTGAAAATGATCCACTTCACGTAAACGTATACGAGACGATTCCGTCCTGCTGTTTGGAAAAGCACACGGTAGAAAATCTCCACGATCCATCAGCGCGCTTGCGAGGTCTGTAGCCAATAAGCCACATGGAGAGAGTGGTGCGGTCAGTGGCTGCTGGTTGCAGCCCTCAACGAACAATCGGCAAAGGACGCCTCAAAGGTCGATGCAACTCTTGGACCCTTCCAACGCAGGCTGGCTGTGGCTTCCTATCCTATTGGTCTGGGGGACAGCACCTACACCACTGTGTACTTTGCAAACGTGTTCTCGCGACTCGCACATCGATCTTGGATCTTGGATCTTGTGTAAAGTCGTTCGTCGTTCGTCGTACGTCGTTCGAGGGCGAAGAGTGCTATGAAACCTAGTCAGGGGCTTAAACCGGCTGTCACTGTCATCCCCGCAATTGCTCACTTAGACGACCCAATAGCAACGCCAGAACCGGCGTCTCCAGCGTCCTGGGCTCGCTCTAGACAAGTATGACATCGACTCCCAAGAGTGCGAATCAGAACGGCGTATCGCACAGGGAGGAATTTCAAATCGGTTGGGAGCGAGACTTCTCCGTACCTCCGTACGGAGGTAAAGGCATTGAAGGCGCAGCAGACATTGTTCGCCTGAGGGGGTTGTTAATGCAGCCGGTTTAAAACAAACCACAATTTACAAAAAAAGGTCTGTGATGAAACCGCGGAGCACCATCCGCCCCTTTTTTGGCTCCACTGACTTGACCTTTCTAGAACCATTCTTCGTTGCGACCTCTGGACTCTAGTCGTGCATATCCCCAAATTACCGACAACTAGTCGCCGCAACGGAGGGCGGCGTTTCTCACCTGCGCAACTATCTTTATCCCCCAACAATAATCCAGATGAACACATGCCCCGTATCATCTTGATCATCCGTCAGAAGCTTTCCGAGAGTGGAAAGATCTTGATCGATTAGGTTGGAGTGGAACACTTGCCGCCAGGAACCATCGATCTTGCATTGGATGCCCCACAATCTGATTGACATTCGCCATTCCATCCTTCGATGCTAGTCTGGACTATGCGCTAGTTCCATACGTTGATCCTCGTACAGTACTAACCTAAGACGGTATTGAGTAGGGCGGTCAACACCCCGTGGCGTGTGGATGCCAAGTACGGAAGTAGTAGTGTTCGAATCAATGACTGAAGACATTTGATTCGGAAAAAGCTATTCCTTAGAGCTACAGTCAAGTTTCCAATCTATGCGCTTGCCAAGTATGGAAAAAGGGATGTCGGATACTGAGAGGTTACCAGATGATTGATTACCCATGACACGAGAAAGTGAATCTGGCAGTGTGTTCCGTACCAGAAAGGTTGCAAATTTGCATGTCCTGGGAGTTCTAATCCCACTTTTGCATTCGCCAGGACTCAGATCTGCTGGTGTTCTGCAACGATATCTGACCCCAGGAACGAACCATGCCGCGCTTTGAGTTTGCAGCACAACGGTTCGTATTATCGTGAGAGGCGTATCTTCCCCTGCAAGAACAGAGACACCTGTTCATGTGCCATTGACGCACTGCAGTGAAGAATAGACCCACCACCTGCAGGCTTTTGCGATGGTTGGCAATACTCTGAGTTTAACCGACAGTCTATTTAAGATCCGAAGGGTTTCAAACTCTAATCTTGACATCTCATCCTTCCCATGATGGACCGTGCCAGCAAGCTTGCAGTCACAAAGACTATCATGGCATAGCCTACCTTGAACTCGTAACGCGGCGGCTCCGCTCCGGGATCATGCGCCCGTTCCTCCCTTGTTTGGGAAGGACTGACCTGAGTGGGCACAAGAGGTTCGAGGAGACGCGGCCAAGTAGTCCACACATCCTGCGGGTGACAAACATTGGGACGTGCTCATCCAATGCCTTCCAGGTGACGACACCCCGGGTATACCGGATTATCTCCCCTTCTCCCGGAGAAGCACTGTCTGTGAGCCGACATCGACTCCCACCCTCTCGATACCCTTCGCTTGCAGAGCATGGCTTATATGGGTCTTACAAATTATGCCGAAACCGTGACGCCCGCATCAGCGTTCGACCCTATTTGTACATAATCTTTATACTAATATATACAATCTCTGCCCACATGCGCTGCTCGCATGCCAGCGGCAACGATAGGCAATGTTTGGGCACAAACACGAAAAGAAGTTGTCTGAAATGAACAGTTCAAGCATGCTGTCGGCTCGAAGTAAGATCACCACCGGCATCACCACCAATATCACCACCAATGGCGGTTGGCGAGTGAAGCGGAGACTCAGGTTACCTAAAGGAAGCGTACTTTTGACAAATAACAATTCCATTGGGAGCAGATAAGAAAGGGTCAGAGCGAAGAAACGGTGCCTTGGAATATCATCAAGAGCATAGATCTAGAAGTCAGAAGCAGAGGACTGTTCCGCCAATAGGTACAACTGGCACGATCACAGTTGCGCTGGGGATAGCGCTTGACTGGAATCATGTAAGATGATGGCCTAATTGCATACTTTGCTCAGGGACTCACCAACTGCACAAGAGTTCTGTAGCATTGATTCGATGATTTTCAGGTGGCCAAATTGAACTAGAAGAACCTTTTCAGAAATGAAAGCCTCAGCCTTGTTTCAGGCTTTGGTTACAGATCTGTGACTGTCTGCTAGCATACATACTATGTACAAGTCGTTATCAACCTTACAGTTGAGGCACTGAAAGGTGTAGCAATCCGGTTAAAGTCCGGGCAATCTAAACTCCGAGAAGTTTCCTCGGATCCCGTCAACGCTGTCAGCTTTTGCTTCTTATGCTTGCTACTGACAAGCAGCAATCGAACAGTGAGCATACGAAGTCGAGCAGCCAGCATCCAAAATTGCATTTCATTTCATGACGCTGCTACCACCTTGACCATGCCCACCACCCCCTGCGCCCTCTGCTCCACCTCGCGGGCCCTCATTATCCGCCCCAAAAACCACCAAAAGCTTTGCAAGCCTTGCTTCATAACCCTCTTCGAAACCGAGATCCACAATACCATTACCACCAACGCAATTTTTTTCCCAGGTGAGCAAATCGCTATCGGTGCTTCCGGCGGCAAAGACTCCACCGTGCTAGCCTCGGTGCTAAAAACTCTCAACGAGCGCTATAACTATGGGCTGAATCTTGTGCTGCTGAGCATTGATGAAGGCATCAAGGGGTATAGAGATGATAGTCTAGAAACTGTAAAGCGGAATGCAAAGCAGTACGATATGCCGCTTGAGATTGTGGGTTACGACGAGCTGTACGGCTGGACGATGGATCAGGTGGTCGAGCAAGTGGGCAAAAAAGGGAATTGTACCTACTGCGGCGTATTCCGACGGCAAGCGCTTGACCGGGGCGCTGCTCGTCTGGGCATAAAGCATGTGGTCACTGGTCACAATGCTGACGATATAGCGGAGACGGTGATGATGAATTTGTTGCGAGGGGATCTGCCGCGCTTGGCAAGAGCAACGAGTATTGTAACTGAAAGTGCGGCGAGCGATACGAAGAGAAGCAAGCCACTGAAGTACGCGTACGAGAAGGAGATCGTGCTGTACGCGCACCACAAGGGACTAGATTATTTCAGTACCGAGTGTATATACAGTCCTGAGGCTTTTAGAGGGAGTGCGAGGACATTGATTAAGAGCTTGGAGAGGGTGAGACCAAGTGCAATACTGGATGTTGTCAGAAGTGGAGAGGACATGGCAAGGTTGGTGCCGCCCGAGGTAAGTGGCGGGGAGCCTTGTACAAGTAAGGATGCAAGACAGGTTCTAGTTGTGGATGGAGAACTAGACGGAGAAGGTGGTTGCGGGAGTGTTAATGGGCGAAGAAGTGGAGGTGAGATGGCTGATATGGAGAAGAATTTGCGAGACGACGACAACGCTCAGGGAAGAGAAATTGAAATTACTATGCAAGGGCAAACACACGACAAAACAAAGCCAGTAAGGCAACAAAAGAAGCTCCCGAGGCAGCAAATGGGTCGGTGTTCCCGATGCGGCTATCTTTCAAGCCAGGCAGTCTGCAAAGCTTGCATGCTTCTTGAGGGATTGAATAAAAACAGGCCGAAGATGGAAATCCAAGTTGGCGTTGAAGAGGAAAACAATAGTCCAACGCTTACGAGGAGAATGGAAGGCCTGAATGTCATTCTAGGCCAGCGGGCGTGAGGAGCTTCACTGGGAAGGTAATAGTCATAATCCAGAATCATAGAATTCGGCAACCAAAACTTATGGGCCTACCACATGACGAGATTCGATACGAATCGACAGTCTTGCCGTCTAGCCTTTCAACGCAGAAGTCGAGAAGCAATCGGGCCAGAGGATCTTCAATCAGAACCACCTCTCGCTGTGGCAAAGAGCAATGCGAAAAGGGGGCAAATCCATCAATTCGGACGATTCGCAGTACCCACTGCCCTAGCTATTGAGCCAATCGCCTAAAAATCCACTGCCCAAAAGGTGGCACCACTATCGACAACTCAATAGAAGGTGGGCCGTCGGCTGAAGTCGCAGATGCTCTACTTGGTTACAAGACATCAAGCAAGATATAACTCGAGCATGGGCTTGGCAGATTGTCGACGCCTGGCTTGGGGTTTCCGTCGCGTGTCTCAGCTAAGCTGGTACCCTTATATACCCATGGGCTTTTGGGCGGAGATGAACACACAAGTAGTCTACATCAAGAAGCTACTTAGGCATCTAGTAGGAATTATCCAGCCTGGACATTTTCCCTAACATCTCCTGGAGATCTCCCACTCGAGACATACCTCTCTGAACCCCACCCACAACCCTTCTTCTCCGGACCCCCATCTCCAAACCTCCCACAGTTCTCTCATCCTCCATACCCCCCATGTGCTATCCCCTAAAAAACCCCCCTCCCCATCTCCAAGCTATTCCGACGCACCATGCATGACCGCACTTCCAACCCAGTAAACCGTGATCATAACCTAGCATCCACATCCCCACTCACTGTCCGTCTCACGCTCCCCTCTTGTCAAAGTAAACCGTCCTCGGTGCTACTGTACGTCTACATCCCCAACTAGCGCTGCCCACAATCCCAATAAATCCCTTCCATCGTTCCCTGCCTGTCACGTAGCCTCGTTGCAAGGCTTCAAACTTCTCCATCTCTCTCATCCTTTTCCATCGTTACAGCTTGCCGGACCCCCATTTGGCCCTCCTAACTTTCCTCTCCCGATTTCCCGCGTTCTACCACCAGCTCACGTTCCCCCCCCCCATTCCTTACTTCAAAGGTATCCGACTACCCTACATAATTCGCCCTCTAGGATATCTCACACAATCCCATTTCCCTCTTCGACGTACATAGTCGTTACCTCGGATAAAGAAGTTCAATTCAATGTTGAGATCTCCACGGCTGTTTTCCTGACGAAGGGGTTGGGGGTATGGATTGGGTCCGTTTCTGCGATTTCGGGGGTGGGCGATAGGGTGCTTTTGGGAGACGAGCAGGGGGTAGGTGGACGGGTGCAGGTTGGAGGGGTTGGAGGGGAGGTAGTTTTGAGGTTTGATGTGAGGAAGGGGGAAGTGGTGGGGTAGGGGGTTATGAGGGCTGGGGGAGAGAGGGGTTGGGGAGGTGGTTGGTGATTGGGGAGAGCGGGGATATGTGGATTTTGTGCGGGTTTGAGGTGTGGTGGTGGGTTAGGGTAGATTTTGGAACATGGGTGAGGAGGTTGTTATGGGACCTTTCGGCGAGATGAGAGTGGCATAAGGGTCAGGTAGTAGTTGGTGGCTTCTGGTGGGTGTGCGGTCGAGGCAGCTAGGAGTTGGTGTGTCGGTTTGAGGGGAGGGATTGAGTTTGGGCCTTTTGGATGTTTTCGTGTTTCAAGACTAACGGCGTCAATTTGGAGGGTAAAATGGCGGTAACTTCGGTTGGGCTCCACAAGAGAAGAGAGTACTATGTAAGACCTTGAGTACGTCCATGATCATTCCTCAGCCCTGCCGTAGCTGAAAAATTTCGAACACTTCTGAAAGTGTGGGCTCGGTGACGTTGAGAAGTAATAAACATCTGCTGACTATGCCGGAAATTATCGACAGGCGATGCTTGAGTATCACTTTTGGCGGACCTGCCTTGATTAAGTCAGATTTCGTACAATACTTAATCGCCAGCCATCTTGATAGGGGTGATACTGACTGCTATGGTTTCCATTTGCTGCAAAGGTCAAGCTTTATATGAGGATTGGAAACAACTGACGTGTCTAACTTATGAGATAGAGATTTCAGCACATTCAACCATTGAGCTCCAGCTCTGTCCATTGACGATAGCCAAACAGACGCCTTGAACGAAATTAGTCGATGCAGCATTATTGCATGAGAGCCCTTACTCTGGAGTTCTTGTGGCAAAATCAACCGTCTCGCCTTCATAGCGTACAATCAGATCTCTGTCGCCTTGACATAGCTTCTTCAGTTTCCTTAAAAATATAGCAGAGGTACCCCATCCATCGATATCTAAGGTTCTGAGTCCTGGTAGTTGGTCAAAGACGTAGGCGGGATTATTTAGAGTGTCTCCAATGAAAATCTTGGAGATTTGGTAGGCGTTTTCCTTTCCTATAGTCCCTATTAAAGCCGAAAAGGTTCGTAAATTCTCTTTTCCAAATTTGAACGGTATATGGAAGGTATTCCCGCTATAGTAGATTGGCGTAGTCTCAAGATAGACCTGTCGGCATGTCATGGCCATGGCAAATGACGAATTGCAAGTGTGAGGAACTCTAGTACTTGCAGTAGCCCTCGCTGATTTGATCCTCGATTGAGGGGGTATGGGATTAATACTGGAGCGCAAACGAGCTTTCCGGAGTCTTTGGACAGTACTCGCTCTGAAGTGGATGTGATAGTCGGAAATCACAACCATTCTCCAGATCTTTACGCGAATCTCGGCAGATAATTTAAAGATCGGAGAGGTGGAAGACGTTGGCTTTGCAACTGAGGCGGCTAGCTTATCACTATACAGCACGGCATGAGGCTGCTCAACCACTTCAACAACTTTTGCTTGTCTTGATGGCCGACCATCGCTGATCACTGCCGCTGTCTTCGTGGCTGCCACAGGGGCCTTTTTCTTGGCCATCTTCGGGTGTGTATGGTTAAGGAAGAAGAGCGAAAGGATCGAGTAAGAAATTCATACTGTAGTTATATATATCGCTCACCACTATGTGTTGACAATTCACTTCAAGTGAAGTGAAGTCAATCCGCCTTACCATAGGGCCACGGATTGATCAATCTGGAGGTTACGGTATTGTGATAATCGGAGTTAGAAGCATTGATTTCATGAAATGTATTGCTATGTGTTCAATGCCTTCTGTAAGCTGTGTAGCTAGATATGAGTCGAATTCCTTGGTCTCTCACCTACCTCTTCCGCTCGTGCGGCTAGCGCGCTTTTGTGCGGGTATCAACCCGACTTCGGAACCCCATTCTCAATCAACTGCTGTCTCCAATGTAACAGGTATAGAGAGAGGTAGCTGCAGGGCCAAGTATTGCGCAGCGCCATAACGTGTTTCCAGCTGGGGCTATTACAATTTTATATCACCGATTTCAACAGCCATGGCCCCATCTCGTATTGACCCATCTCCTTCTTCCCAAGTCCCTCTCATACCTCTTTCCAAGTCGTCTCCTACGCATGATTCCTCTCTTCTCCACCGCTCTCTTACCGAACATCCCCATTCTGTTTCCACCGCCTCCGGTATAGCCCTAAATCTTCCCTCCGGTCAGACAATCATCGACGCGTGTGGCGGAGCTGCTGTAGTCTGCCTGGGCCATGGCAGCGAAGAGGTCGCAGCTGCAGCTGCTAAGCAGATGAAGATGGTGAGCTATGTACATACGCAGACTTATACCACAGATTCGGCAGAGGATTTGGGGAAATTTATCCTAGAAGGGAATCCATTTGGGTTAGAGAAGGCCGTGTGGGTTGGGAGTGGTGAGTAGAGATTATATCCGGTATTATTTATGATCACTGCGCCAGAACAACTGGCATTCCTTGGTGCCCTTCCGTCTCTCAACTTCAACTATTTTCTCTCTTTTACCCTCTACGTTAGAATATACAATGTACTCCCCCTAAAATAAACCAGGCAGCGAAGCAATCGATTCCTCCATGAAGCTCGCCCGTCAATACTTCTTCGAGCTCAACCAAACCTCCCGTACCCACTTCATCGCCCGTCGTCAAGGCTACCACGGCACCACTATAGGCGCTATGTCTCTATCCTCAAACCTTCCCAGAAAAATCCCTTACCAGCCTTTACTTCTTCCTAACATTTCTCATGTTTCTCCCGCATACGCTTATCAGTACCAGCACGCCTCTGAATCCGAGGAAGATTACGTTCTGCGCCTAGCGCAGGAACTTGAAGATGAAATCCTCCGCGTCGGTACAGACAAGGTGATCGCCTTTGTCGCCGAAACGGTCGTAGGTGCTACGACCGGCTGCGTCACGGCGCCCAAGGGCTATTTTGAAGCTGTGCGTGAGATCTGCAATCGCTATGGGATCCTCCTCATTATGGACGAGATCATGAGTGGGGTCGGAAGAACTGGCACTTTCTTTGCATTCGAGCAAGAAGGCATATCACCCGATATCTGCACCATCGGGAAAGGTCTTGGAGGCGGGTACGCTCCGATTGCGGGGATACTTATCAATGAAAAGGTGGTAGAGGTGTTGAGGCAAGGAACCGGGAGTTTCAATAATGGGTACACGTATCAGGCGCATCCGGTTTCGACCGCCGTTGCACTGTCTGTGCAGAAGATTGTGAGAAGAGAGGGACTTGTTGAGAGATGCCGACTTATGGGCATCGTTTTAGAAATACTTCTAAGGGAAAAATTGAGCGAATGCAAGTACGTCGGAAATATCCGAGGTAGGGGCTTGTTTTGGGGAGTCGAGTTCGTCGAAGATAAGCAGACGAAGAGGTCCTTCGAACCGGAATACGGATTTGGTGTCAAAGTGCAAAAGAAGGCTTTTGAGTTGGGGGTTGCGATTTATCCCGGTATGGCGACTGTGGATGGGAAGAGGGGCGATCATGTGTTGGTGAGCCCGCCGTACACTGTGACAGAGGATGAATTAGTCATGATTGTAAGGGTGATGAAGAGTGCGATTGATGCTGAGTCTGAGGCTTTTGACCATCATTGAAGCTTCTTGATGCCTTATAGGATTCTCGACTTCTTGAAATTTAAATTTCGGTATCAAAACAATCGCATTTCGACCAGAATCAACCAGAATCGTTTTTGTTTTTGTTTTTGCTTTTGCTTGTGCTTTTGCCTTGATTATACTCGATCGCTAAGGGAAACAGGCCATAAGAGAAGCGTACTGGCTGCAGTGCCCACCCCGTACCTGGATCGATTCTATTCAAGATCTACTACGTAGTAGTCACCCTGGACCCCACTTCACTACTTCATTCAATCCGTCACTTGTTCTAATTTTGTCTAACATGATTAATCAGCATCATCAAAAGCCAAAGGCCCTCGATTGATGTGGATAACACCGTGTTCTCTCAACTCGGCACGGTGAAGAGTTCAGTCAAGTCGACGCGTAGCTATACGTTCAACCTGTAACGAATATTTCATCGTCGAGCTCGAAAGACTTCAACGTAGAATTTCGTAGCATGCTTCGACTCGTGCTCAACCTTGTGTAGGAAGTATTCTTCGAGCGTATCAGTTCTTTATGCGTTCTAAAATACTCATGTCTATCCTATATCTCTTTCAAATGTGTAAGATATGTATACGAGTGATCAGATACAAGTGACTTTATTGTTGAGCCAAGAGACTTAGCGGAAGTTTTTTTTTATCTCGATGTAATGTTTGTAAGATGTGTGTATAGGAGTGAAAATTCTTGCCAATGAGTCGGTTTGTTACTGTACGCATATTTGTTTCGATTTGTTTTATCGACGAACATGACGTTAATCACGTTCGACACAGTCAAATTGAATGTCAAAAGATAGCTCCTAATAAGGCAAACCCAAAGACGCGTAAGTATCAGCCGTGTATGAGTGTCTTCATGATACAAACGGTATGTGCGTTTCGACGTGTTTGCAGTTGTTTTGACACCAAAGTGGGTATCGAGTTAGGGTACCCTGGTGGTGATTATTCTTAAAACAAAGCTGGAAGGTCTGATTCTAATTGCCCTCGTAGTTGGGTCTTTATTTATCTTGGGTTTTCTCGTATATGCTCCGAGTCGGTTGTTTTTGGACTTCAGCTAATAACCATGACTGGAATACTCGAGGATAATCATTATTTGCCTTGCTCTCTGGGAATAGTCTTGCACTTCTCGCAAATCCGGTTCCTCACAGTATTCAGAAACTGTTTCTTTCTTGGTGGGCTAATGTTGCTACCATTCGTATCTTCTTATTATGCTCCACGCCGAGCGGCGGGTTAGAGAATAGCTGCGGGCTTCATAAATCCACAAATTGTAGAGCCGATCTGCAGGAGGTGGAGGAAACTGTTCAGCAATTTTATTCGAAAGCAGTGATAAATCGACCGACATCTCGGAACATACAGCGACAGGCGTCGAATAGACGTAGAAATCATTGGAAACCGTGAAGTACTGTGTTCTCCAGCGGAGGGGATCATCAATAAACAATCTCATGAGTTGTAGTGGGCAGTTTCGGCATTTAGAATTTATGCCTCCACATCCTAGTCCTTCCTTTTTTTCCCATTCTGATTTAGTACTGGTTCCATTCAAAAGGTTGTAAACAACGGGTAGGCTCGAACACGAATTATCCCTGAAACATTTGTGAAGAGTGTGAGTTCCTGGGCTCCCTGGTTGACTGACTGGATCAAGTAGAACTGGTACCAGCCCTACCAGGCATTTGGTGTCGAGACAGTTCTTCGGGCCGAGTATTTACCCGACGCTAACAGGAATGGGCTAAGCTTCACCGAATTCGATGGATATATTTCGACGACGTCTGCTATTCCGGGTGCTGACACCCAACGGCGTTGAAGAGTTCATTTCTTCTAATTCTCTACTATCATTTGTTTACTCTGGTAATCTTCGAGGAATCTACGGCCACGAGCCGGCTCAAGTAATCGCCATGACGTTCCAGGCACCCACCGTCATCACTGTACGTGCAGCGCCACTCTTCGGGTATTTGCACTACTGATAGCATTCGGAACAGAACCTCGCTACTGTCACTTCTGAGATGTGGCCGTCTGTGAAATCCACACTGATCGCGCCTTGGAGAGGTCTACCGCAGACAGTTGCTCACTTCAAGCCTGCCCATCGTAAAGCCCTGCAGGAACGACATGCTTCTACGGTACCTTCCGCGATGGAGAATTTGGTAGGATATCACTTTCTAATCCAGTTGGGATACCATATTGACAGTTCAGCAGATATTCCCTGCCGCCGAACTACCAGAATGCCTTGCCTCTGTGCCCATGACATCTTTACGGTCTCTACCCCAAATTGGTAATCTATCAGGACAACAAGGATCCGTGATTCTGTCTCTACGTACGTTATAGTTTTTGTAGATATGGCCTTTACTGATCGGCATAGCATCTTCTAAGAAACTCTGGTCTGCGAATCCTTTCTCTCACGCCCAAGTGAAATCTCTCCAGTCCGCTCGGATGTACACTACACTCCCTCCCTTCCGATTTGCCCACAGGTACAGGATCACGACTCCGATAGCATCTAACATCACACAGCGGAGAAGTATTACGGGGAGTAGTTCGAATCAGAATCAGCTGGCACACCTAGAGCAGACAGCCAACAACCACCCAGGAAGTGCAACGGCACAGTATGCCTTTTATTCTGCCCTAATTCGTGCCAATATGCCAGCGATTGTTGTCGAACGATTTCAAACTGGGAGATATGCATCAAATACCGCTTGCGAGACGGCATTCCGTCAAGCACTGGAGAGGGTAGCACAAACAGAAGGGGTCACTGGATATGGAGGAAGCACGCAACTGCAAAGCCAAACCTCTGGGATGACCAATGCACAGCTCCAAGCCGTCGGCCAAGCTGTCGCAGCTCAGTCACGAGGGGGAAATATCGCAATGGCTAGGGGCAAAGACGGCTCTACCGGGTCCGGTGTGAAGGAGAGCCCGTTGTACGTTGTTGTTGAAGAGTCTTTGGGTGGAACCATATTCAAATGGGTCAAATTCTTAGTCTACTTCGGGCTCGTGACTTATTTCTCCTTGGTCGTCGTCACCGTTTTGGTCGAAACTACAGGCATCTTAAAAAAGGTCGGCGGAACCCAAAACAACGAGGCCCAACCTCAACATCAAACTGTCCGCTTCTCTGATGTTCACGGCTGTGACGAAGCAAAGGAGGAACTCCAGGAGCTGGTCGAATTTCTCAAGAACCCCGAGAAATTCTCCACGCTCGGTGGAAAGCTACCTAAAGGTGTCCTTCTCGTCGGTCCTCCTGGTACTGGCAAAACTCTACTAGCTCGAGCCGTAGCCGGTGAGGCGGGCGTACCGTTCTTTTTCATGTCGGGAGCTGAATTTGATGAAATCTACGTTGGAGTTGGTGCAAAGCGTGTCCGTGACCTTTTCAGCAGCGCTCGTGCTAAGGCTCCCGCCATCATCTTTATCGACGAGCTGGATGCTATAGGAGGCAAGCGAAACGAAAGGGATCCGGCATATGTAAAGCAATCACTCAATCAACTCCTTACTGAATTGGATGGCTTTTCTCAAGAGACAGGTGTCATTATCCTTGCCGCCACCAATTTTCCTCAGCTCCTCGACAAGGCTCTAACCAGACCAGGACGCTTCGATCGCAATGTTACGGTTCCTCTTCCGGATGTCCGAGGCCGTGTAGAGATACTTAAGCATCACATGAAAAACGTTCAAATAGGGACTGACGTCGACGAATCGGTGATTGCTCGAGGTACCACTGGCTTCTCAGGTGCCGAGCTCGAGAATCTTGTAAATCAAGCTGCTGTTCGTGCAAGCCGGAATCAAGCTCAGAAAGTCGGCATGCTAGATTTCGAATGGGCCAAGGACAAGATTATGATGGGGGCTGAACGACGAAGCGCTGTCATCCAGGATAAAGACAAGCTGATGACTGCGTACCACGAAGGCGGGCATGCCTTAGTAGCCATGTTCACCAAAGGTCATACACCGGTCTACAAAGTCACCATCATGCCCCGTGGGCAAACCCTCGGTGTGACACACTTCATTTATGAGATGGATAAAGTCTCGATGTCGAAACAGGAGTACATCGCTCATATAGACTCATCCATGGGTGGCAAAGTTGCTGAAGAACTGGTCTACGGTAGTGAAATGGTCACCAGCGGCTGTGCAGCTGTACGTTATTATCCCATTCTCCATCAGTTCCCCTGGCAACACTAACAGATCCGCAGGACATTCAAAGTGCCACCAAATTCGCCTTCGATATGGTGACAAAATTGGGTATGTCTGACACCGTCGGCAACGTTCACCTACATTCCGATTACTCGAAGCTCTCCAGCCCAACCAAACAGCAAATTGAAGGCGAAGTGCATCGCCTTGTTGAAGAAGGCTACCAGCGTGCCACAAAAATCCTTACCGACAAAAGAAAAGAACTAGATTTGTTGGCAAAGGCCTTGGTCGAGTATGAGGTGCTGAATCTGGACGAAATGCACCGGGTGCTGAAGGGGGAGAAACTGAAGAAGTTGACGGTGCTACCCAAAACCCCAATCAAGTTACCCGAGATAGTACTGCCGCCGGGCATCACCGGCGGAGGGTCGCCGACACCAGGCAGTCATTCAAGTGAGGCGGCGAATGATGGCGAGTCGAGCCCCGGTGGAAACGGGGGCGCCAAAATCTAAGCGCATGTTATTTCCTACATCTCATCAGCTTAATAGCGTACGCCGGAAGCGTCAGCGGCATTGCGGTGTCCGGGTAATCTCTAAACGGATCGAAAGGACCCGTTTCTGCAGCCTCTCTGTTGGAGTTCTGCTTATTGTGTAAATAATTGAGTAGAGCATTCTATCATTTCTGCACCAATTCAACCAAATCAGACATACATGAAGCGAAGAGGCCAAGCCCACAGCTTTGGTATTCTAGTTGTTTAATCCGTTTTCCGTTTGCCCACAATATCAGCACTCTTATTATCTCAACTATTGAAAGATTTCCGAGATAATCGGAAACGGGGAATTTGTTTTAAGACTAAGGATCTAGTGAGGAGTAGACAGGGAAATAGGGGAATTAGGGGTCCGAGGGGGGGTGGGGGAGGGAGAGGGAAGGGGAGGAGAGGGAAATGGAGGTGGAGGGTAAAGCTCTGTACATGTCGCCTACATTTTATGGACAAAAGAGGTTTCTTTTGTGAGAAGATGTTCGGTGATAGCGGTAACTCGAACGAATGTCTTTTGTTTGTTTCGCTTGCAAGAGAAAAAAGAGTATCTGGCAATGGTTCAGGTTGGCTGAAGATTGAAAGGGTTTGGAATTGGGGAAGAGACGAGGGAGGGGGATGATTTGCAAGATGCGGTAGGGTGTGACGTTGGGAATATGGGAAAGGTAACGGAGTGAGAACTTTGGTTCTCTCCTGTGGAGGATGTGATACTCGTGATAGGCTGGGAGGGGTTTGGAGATGCGAGGTTCGTACGAGAGCGCTATCTAATCCATTTTTTTTACTTTTACCAAATCGTCTTCCTGTACCTCAACCCTTCCCTTTTGAAAAATAACCCCGTTGGTTTTGATTTTTAGGTCCTAAGTGTACCCTTCCATGTCGCCCAAAAAGTATTCTGCACGACCGGAGCCTCTTATTATAGTAAGACCCCCCCCCGCTATAACCGATGTCCAAATGACGATAGCCTCTTTGGAATAGTACTCTCTCTGAGACCAGCAGGGATTGGTTTGTATGTATGCCAGCCTTTGATAGAACGATATCGTATCCTCCTGCCGAGGTGATTAGGTGGGGTTTTGGACATCGTTGTAGCCAGATCTTACTGTACGTAGAAAGTCCTTTCGAGATGGAATAGTAGGGAAAGATGCTAGGGAAGTAGAAGTTTAGTACGTGGAACTTTGGCTAGAGAGTGTAGGTTGCTGAGGCGTTGTTTGATGAAGTCGGTTTATTTTTAGGAGTATTAGTTTTAGGGGAGGATGTGTGGGGGCTGAGGGGATGGTTTTAAGGAACTTGAGTAAGGGGGAGGGATGGTTTATAAGATAAGGGGGTAGTGAGGGGTATGAAATAGGGCGTTTAAGCTGGTTGAGAACCCTTAATAGGAGTCTCACGTAGTTGTGATTCTTCGCTTGTCGTAGCAGACAGCTTTACCTATTCTAGTGCTAGCTTTTTGGTGCGTGTGTTCTGGAGAATCGTCTAGTGTAAAAGGGCTTCTTCGGTCGGGAAGGCTTCTTTCTGTAGGCCCGAGATAAAGAAGGGTAGACATTGAGATGTAACTAGCAGGGTGGAAAAAGACAACCGGTTGTGAGAGAGTATAGGGGCGATAAGGAGATACAGGGCATCGCGATAGGCATTGTGGCGTTTGAGTCTGCGGGAGATTGACAAAGGTAGTCAGTCGCTCGAGAAGCTGTCGGAAGGGTTGCTTCGAAATGCTCCTCTGCGTCAATCAACGTGTGTCAATGGACTGGCTTGTGAGGCGGTAGTACTTGCAGTATTGGCCCGCAGAGCTTGGGGAGTGGAAAGATAAATACACAAACATCCGTCCTGTGATGAGAACATGAGACATTGAGTGCGAGGTCTTGTGCGGCTGTTAGTGATTGTGGCTGAACACGATACTCAGATGCCACTAATTGCGGGAGCTGTGTCCGGCATGGAGGCAATGCGAGAGTAGAACATACTGCGACTCTTAAGGAGGACCTCATCGATCTCCGAAAGGATGCTTATCCAAACCCATGGTACGAATATCCGCATCTTAAGCAAATGACGGTTCTTCACTGTTAAGACAGGACGGCTAATCTACACCTTCCCACCAACCTTGCAAGCGTCTCGATTATCCGACCAGCTTGTATGGAATGTTTTCGACTGAAGATGAACAATCGCTCTGTTGATGTGAAGAGTCGGGGTCGAGTGAAGGGATAGATCTCCGCTTTGCACTCCAGCTGCGGCAGCACCCTCCCATGGAGTACGTGGTATAACCCTTCTTCCACACTGCCGACAAGCTTATCAACAACCAACAGCTATTCCTTCTGTCCAAGACCCAGTGTGCACCGTACCGAGCACTCCATGCTTGACGAAGATGCAGATATCAAACCAGAAGCTGGGGTTGAGTGGGTCGAGGAGGTTAGCTTGTTGCGGCTGGTGTTGATGGAGGATGGCTTGGCCATTGGAGTAACTGGGAACAAGAATGCACAGACAGCGAAAAGGTTCACCAGCCGTCTGGTAAATCTTTATAGAAGTGGCCGTAGATTCGTCATACGTATTCTAGACAGGTGGGACATCTAGGATGATTTATTGGTGTTCCGTAGGTACATTGTTGCGAAAGACAATCTTTAACAGGAAGTGCTCGTCATCGCCGTATCAGTCAAGAAGAACGTATGGTCTAAGACTCGTTGAAACGAGGGATCGCTTTGTCGTTCTGGGCATTGGAACATCGTTCAAAACATCGAAATCCCCGGCAGAAATGGATGGGAAATCTCAATAGCACTCTTGCGGAATCTGCGTCATTGCTCAAAGCACGCAAATGCGGATGTCATTTAGCTGGTGTAGCTTTACAGTCTCCTAAAAAAACAAGATAATTAGCGTTAAGGGGTCTCGACGGAACGTAAAGGCGCAGGCAAAGTATTTTGGGGGTACTTGAAAGCCCGGGCTTCTGAAAAAGAAACATCATAAGAAAGGGATAGTGGACACTTCGTAAAACATGGAACAGTGGGATATAACGTTTCGAACTACGGCAGGAGGACACACCACATTTCTCGTTGGATTTGGTTTCTCTGTAAAGGATGATGTCAGTCCAACATCTCCTACAACAGAAGGTCGGTCCCGTTCAGCCGAGAACTACTCACATTGCCACAACATTGGGAGGGCACCGCTGTTGTGTCTGCTGATAACGAGTACACCACGCCTTTACTATGTAACGCACATGCCCGCACTGGTAATTGATCTGGGTATAGTCACACATGCTGTGTTTGAGGATGAAGATTCTAGCATCCGAATACGAAAGCCTTATACTCGTAGAGGAATGATGAGCCAGGGCATTCCGAGTCTTTTCCACCCATTGGAGGGCATTAAGAGGGGCGCGATGCGCTTGTTGTAGGGAGACTGAACCCTTGGAGGAGAATCACGCGACGAGATAGCTTCCAACGACTAATCGTTATGGAGGCATTCCTGCAACCGGCAAGGCCTTTCGGTTCGATTTCAAGTCATTTAGGATAGAAGGCGAAGATCTTGAGCTGGCCGGATAGACTGTGATTGGCCTCGATTTACTTAGACAATGGAATTCGTCTGTCATTGATCCGCGGGAAAGTCCCTCAAAAAGCGGAGAAGCTCGAACCAGGGGCATCGGAGAGCCTGGGAGGCTTTCTCCATTAATCTCTTGAACTGAGGGCCATCTCTGCCATGCTCTTCACATGTCGGGCTGCCAGACGCGTGAAGGGTTTCATTGAGAGGGACTGACATTGAGATGACGCTCGCCTGTTGGCTGAGAAGGTAACGGTTGAGATGCTATCATGCTGACTGGGGCTGTAAAGCTTGTGCAAATCGTTGCTAGTCTTTTCCTCTGGCGTATTCTCGGCATACGTTGCCAATTTGAATCCGCTCACACTAACAGGGACTTGATTGGGCATGTAGTGATAGCGGGTCCCAACTCATGCGAGATACAGGCCCAAGTGACGGTCTGGGACCGGAAGAGCATCGGCTCCTCCGCTGTGGCTTTTGAAAATAAGAGGTGAAGCCAGTTGCAGCCTGCAGGACAGTTTCACTCAACAGCAGCAGAGGCCCGTTCCTCCCGCCGGTCTATCTGTGTTCCGTAGCTCCGTGAAAAAGGGAAAATTTCGGTAAAGACATTGGCCACAGGTTCATGTTCTAGTTCTTCGCCTTTCAATCACGTGCTGTCAAAGACAGCTCTGGTCTCCTACTGAGCCTAATATGGCCCCCACAACTCTGCTGACCTGACGAGACGTCAGTCTGGCGGAGATATGTCTGAATGGTTAGGTGCTCACCAACGTATCGATGGCAGAAGGCTCAGCTCGGTCAGCTCAATGACGCTTTGCAACAAACCACGATGGGTTGCACCGTACCAGAACGCATAGAGGTCTGCTCGTATATCGGAAACATCCCAAAACAGGTACACTGTATTCAATAATTTACAAGCAAAGGCTAACTTCTACCCTAGTAGGTATCTGGATTTGATTGTTCGAATTATGTACTTTGAGAGTCATCTTCGGAGTCGAGCCATCCTCTCGACATTTTCACGGCTTTCTCCCACCTCTTATACATCTTCTCACTTGCCTCGTTCGAGATCTGCGGCGTAAAGACCTTACGATCCTCTTGGTTGATATCCTTCAGTTCATCAAACTCTTTCCAAACATCTACGGCGAAGCCTGCGGCAATGGCAGCACCGAGAGCCGTAGTCTCCCGCATCATTGGTCGATCGACTGGGATGTTGATAATATCTGCTTGGGTCTATTGGAGTTATTTCTTGCCCACGAGCGGCCACCTTGTGAACGAAGCGGGTTCACTTACCTGCATACATAAATCGGAATTGCTCATACCGCCGTCAACTGCTAATTGGGCAAGTCTGTGGCCACTATCCTTCTCCATGGCGTCAAGGATCGCTTTTGTTTGGAAGCAAGTAGCTTCCATGGTCGCTCGCGCTATATGCCCCTTCTCGGTATATTGTGTGATACCGAAAATCGTTCCTTTGGCATCGTCGATCCAATAAGGCGCAAACAGTCCACTGAACGCAGTAACAAACACACAACCTCCACTATCTTCCACGGTAGCTGCAAGATCATTTATCTTGTGGGAAGCTTCAAAGAATCCAAAATTTTGCATGAGAAATTTCACAGCACTTCCAGCAACTGCAATGCTACCCTCCAGGGCATACACCGGTTTGCGACTACCACCAAAGTGGTACCCTACCGTTGCCAGCAACCCATGACTCGACATGACTGGTTTCTCGCCGACGTTGTATAGCAGAAAGCAGCCAGTGCCATAGGTGTTCTTCGCCTGTCCGGGAGAGAATGCTAGTTGTCCTACAAGTGCAGCCGATTGATCTCCAAGACATCCTGTTATCTTTGTTCCCTTTAAAGGGCCCATCGCCATTGAGCCAAAGGCGGTAGGATCCGAACATGGCACAATCTTGGGTAGTGTAATATGCTTTCTTTCTAAACCAAAGAATTCCAAAACGAAAGGGTCATAATCCAGCGTATGAAGATTTACAAACATGGTCCTCGAAGCGTTAGTCACGTCAGTGACATGCACGTTGTGTTCTTTCCCTCCGTTCAGTTTATAGAGCAGCCATGTGTCGATTGTTCCAAACACAAGCTGACTATTCTCATAGGCCTTCTGCACCGCTTTCGATTCCCGCAGCAACCAGGTCAATTTCAATGACGACGGGTATGTCGATAGGGGCAAGCCACAGATATCTTGAAGTTGGTCGGCTCCCTTGCGTGCCTTCAGCTCTCGGACTATACCATGTGTTCTCGTATCCGGCCATGCTATGGCATTGTATAATGTTTCACCGCTCTCACTATCCCAGACCACTGTAGTCTCTCGTTGGGTGGTGACACCAATGGCCTTTATTTCGGAGACTGAGTGACCCAGGTCGATAAACGCCTTTGTGCCCTTCTCCACGCATGTTTCAACAGAGGCGAATATCTCCTGAGGGTCATGTTCTATCCACCTGCAGAGTGGTCAATGTTTGAAAGTATTTTCATGGACATTGCCGTGATGGCGTACCCACCCCGAATGCGGGTATATCTGCTTGAATTCTATTTGGTGAGAGGCTACTGGTGCTCCCAGACCATCGAATATCAGGAAACGTGTACTCGTTGTGCCTTGGTCTATTGCACCTATGAAAGAATTTCTAAGTTTCTCTTTGTCCGCTCGGGAGGAGCCTCGCAAATTCTCTGCAGCGTGCTCTACCTTGTGAGGATCGGAAGTTGTCATCGTGGCAAATGAGTTCCGGCGTTCAGTAGAAGTACGTGTCCGTGAACTATTACCCTGATATAGGCATCAATTGCAGTATATGAGTGTCGCTAGAAGCACGAGGTTCTAAGCTCTGGAGAACATCATATGTAGACACTGCTGGAGAGAAGGAATGTGGCAGAGCCGATCATAGGGACGTCAACCATATATGTCTTGGGTGACGGCGGGGCGTCTGAGCTTGGAATTTCATCAGTCCCTCCTCATTGACGAGGGCGGGGTAAAGTGACGGTAGCTACAGTAACCGATGCAGCAGCGAAGTAGATAAAACAACCACACGGTAAAGTGAGGAGCTATAAAATATAAAATATAAAATAGACGTAGGCACAAGATTCTATGAGATATTCCGACTATGTGTGAGTATGATTTGATCAATCCGGATTGGCATCGTAATTGGCGACATGAAAACGCGCTCCCAGTGCACTTAAGGGGGAACAGCGGGCAAATGAGGAGCTTTTGGGTGACAACCCTCGTCATCACATATTGTACATGGTAACGAGGAAGAAGCAACAGCAGAACCTTCTCAAGCGTCAAACTATCGCTGTGCCCAGACACCATGTAGCCGATGCCTCCCTCGATGCTTGACGACACACCTGCCAACACCACGCTATGCGCCTGAATGCAAATAAAACCTCTCTGGGCCGACCCCATCAAGGGGACGAACAATGAGCCCAACTTCAACTATGAACGCCACCCTATGCAAAGTAGCTCTTCCATAACACGCCATCCAGATCTTCTGCTTGCTCTTGGGAGAATGCCTAGGATCCGCATGTCAGCATCGCAATGCATTGTGATGGTTTTCGATAATGACATAATCAACATACCTTCAAGTCCATGTGCCATGTGTCCTGCCTCGTCTTCTTGAACTCGCTCAGGATACTCTTCACACTTTTACCTACCATACCAGGATCAGAGTTGGCCTTGTTAGCTAGCGTTGTCAGAACGCCTGGGATCCACGCAGGCGGTGGGGAAATATACGGAAAGGCCTGCACGAGGGCACCGAGTCCCAGTACAGCTGCGTGGCGAGTAAGAACCAGCTTCGTGTGCTCAGGTGTGGGTGTGCTTGTTCCAGATACCGGTACGGAAGCACCATTTCTAGGCTTTTTCGGTAGTGGCGAATCGAGAAGCATCTTTGTAAACTTCTTGCTAAGATCTTGCACAACACTTGTACGCAACGCAATCGGCGAGCATCGAATTATACCAGAGAGGGTAGAGGCCCCGCCTAAACGTACCTCGAGCTGAGTATCTTCTAGCATGCTTGCGACACAATCAAATAGCTTCTGTTGCTGTTCACGGGAGATAAGGAAAAGACGTCGGAAGTACACCACTTGCATATTTATCAAGACTCGGAGGCGCTGGTGCCATAACGAGGAGGTTGTGCCAATACGGATGAGGGCAGCGATAAATTCTGCATCTTCACCTATTCGATGCGGAATGTTCGGAAGGTGTCTGAAGACGTGGTATGCTAGACCCTGGAGCTCTTGATCTTCCTTGATGTCCATCATATGCAGTAGCTGCTCCATGAATACATTCGGGAAGAATTGTAATAATTGTGTGCACTCGTACGAAGACAACGTCGAGTCAAGCCACAGTAGCACAGTCTTGCTGCCGGAAGTGTATGACGAGGGCACTTGTGAGCCTGGCTTGCGTTCTAGCCTCCACTTTTCCAGACGCTCAAAGATGTCAATGATGGTTTTAGAATAATCCTCCGACGGCTGGTATGGGCGTGTCCCAATTGAAGACGCCGCGTTCTGGTCCTCCACTAACGTATCAGTGTCTTTGTACGACTCATGGTACCGAGTACGGTAGATGGTAGCTAAAGTGTGCCCCATGGCTTCACGGACACCCTTGTAAGGATGATCCAGATGCTTGATGAAGTCTTCGATGATGGGTTTCTCTAATTGGAAGTGCCATCCTAAGTCACTTACGCACTGCTGCAGTAGTTGTATCTTTGAGCTTTCTTTGAATGCCGCATTCGAAGCCATGTCTAATTTAAAAGAGGCGAGCGAATCGACAAGGGGCCATGATCGCCGTGGATCCTTTCCTTGCAGAACTAGGTGTAAAAATGTCATCCAGTAGGCGGAATTTTCAGGCGTTAGCCCATCCGCGAAGACTCTCTGCACGATGGGGAAGGCATACCCCCATATCGTAGTTCGCCTCTCAACAGGTTTGTCGACAGTGGATGTCAGAAGAGCTCCTAGGATCTCCGCTGTTGCACGATGCTGATGCTTATCAGACCCGTCACCAAAGATCTTAGCGACCTCTTCTTCAATGTCTGAGAGGTTGGCGGTCGTGAACCCTTGATACATGAGCTCGAAAGCGTAGACCAGCAACAGTGCGCTAGACATGCGGAAGCGGTCTGCGGCAGCATCGCGCGGCTCTTGCTTGAGATAACCAAAGAAGGCCGAGAACCAGGCCCGGTCCAATAGTTTACCGATTTGTTCGAGTACTCTTCGCTCTGCATCGTCAAACTCTAGATCAGTCTTAGGATTTGACTTATAAGCGGGCATAGTCTTGTCCCATACAAGCCAACCAGGATAGTCATGATCGATGAAATATTCTACTTCCGCCTGCGCAAAACTTGCTAGAAAATCTTTGGTCCAGCCCGAATCCTCCCTGCGCGTCGTAACTTGAATCTTGGCCGGAAGGAACTGCCTGTCCAGAAGATAATTCTCATAATTATGCTGTGCACTCGCACGAGAGTCTATTAAGGAGAATAAGGCGACGAGAGCGCCAGAATAGAGGCCTCTTAAGCCAGGATGCGAGTCGATTGCACCTCGAGAAATGAGATCTACCATGTTTTCAGATGCTATACTGTCGAATCTGAAGCCAAGGGTGATCACAACTGCGGCAGTACGGCTCGCCTTTTTCCAGTGCGATTTCCTAGCCATGTCAATGAGTTCTTCCGACAAGGCAGCTTTCTTGGCTTCTGTTAGGGAGCGCTTTTGCACGACTTTCTCGTTCTTCTTGCTTATCGTCGATTGAACATCACCGGTCGGCGCTATAGCTCGGATTACATCCTTCTCCAGAATGACTGTTCGCTCAAGTGGCCTCCCGAAGTCCATGATTTGGAGAGTGGCCTGAGAACAGAGCCTTTGAATCGACGGCTTATCCGTTGTGCTCGCGGCGATATAGGCCTTTATAACAGACGGGGCATATCTCCAATCGCGGCCGATTGTCTTGGCCAGACTACCAAAAAGTAGCGAATATATGGCGCCTTTGATACGAGGGAAGTCACTCTTCTCCACACCGGTCTCAAGCGCAGCCAACAAGGGGGGTATCACCAAAGGCCGTGCTCCAATAATGGATTTGAGGGCAGCTTCTCCTGCGCTTTGCGCGTTTCGACGAACCTCGGTATAAAGCGAAACGCCCGATTCAGCGAGATCGAGAAGAAGCTGCTTCGAAAGGTCGGATTTCGGTCTCGGAGTCGAATTATGGCGGAGGCGCTGTAAATGATACACGTTTGCTCTGCGAAGTAGTAAGGGCCTCGGGTATTCTTTTCTAAGTCCACTCACTTTGTATGGATGGATATCCGCAGACAGAAGCCTCGTGACCCGGTCCAGCACGTGGGCAGATCTCTCGATTCCAACATCAATGAACCAAGACCTATAGGCAGTGTACAGAGGGCCGAAACATGCTACGTCGTCTTCCTGCTTTTCGACCAAGAACCGATGAACCTTATGCAACAACACCCCTGCTCTTTCCCGCAAATCATGGACTTCTTCATGAACAGGGTCGTTCTCCCTAAGCGAATACCCTACCGGATACTTGAATGTTGGCTTCACCTCATCCTCTTCAGAATCTTCCATTGAGATGTCTGCATCGTTGCTCTGCCCTTCTGGGGTGACTCCATTTGTACGAACGATGTCAACACCATCGCTCATGTCCGTGTCAGTGTCAGAATCCTGTTTATTAACAGCATATGAATCGAAAAGCAAAGATACACCCGAGAGCAGCAATCTAAGAAGCACAAGGTTCCGTGATACTTCGTCTGACCATTCTTTACCAGTACCATCTCGTTTGATGTTTGAGTTTCCATCAGTGAGCGCGGCCAATTGGTGCAATGCGCTTTCGCCTTGAGCTTTGAACAATTCCACAGCAAAATCTATTTCCTCTTTACACGGGACGTGCCATTTGATGTTGATGCTTTGGGGATCTGGGATCATTCCCCAATCCTGGGGACCAAGACCCCTAACGAGCACGTCTGCTTCGTACAAAGAATAATCAATGGTATAAGTACCCGTAAGATTAAGAAGCAAATGGTGAATGTAGTTGGAAATGTGTACAGTTGGTATGCCCTTACACTTCTGCTGCATGTAAACTGCGATGTCAAACAGTTCCTGCTTGTGGTTCAATACGGCGTCACCAACATGAACCACACACATGCTTAGCATGCTGACATTCCAAACAAGCCCACGATCCCTAGGGAGTACATCGGTCCCAGTGTTGCGAGTTGATGCAGCACCATTTTCATCAATCTCTGTTCGAATGGACTGTATTAACATGGGTATCAGACGCTTCAGGGCCTTCACTGGATTGACTTTGCACAGGGCACTGCAAATAAAGGCCATGGCATCTCGGGCTTGATGAATGACATGGTTGCCAACAAAATCAGCAATCTTGTTGAGTGCTAGATCATACAACTCAGGAGACAAGGACGCTAGAAGAGGCGTGAAGGTGGCTGGTAAGGTATTCACAACGTTCTCTTCCGGTGAACCTGATCGTACTCTTGAGGCGTCAGGAAGATTTTCTAAAAGAGTAAAAACTCTACCTAGAAAAGAACTCAGGAATTCGGCAAATGATGCCGTTGAAGCACGAAGTATCATCTCCTCATCCTCATCGCTGAGTTGGTCTTGGTAGTCAAGCTCCACGTTAACGCCTGCTTGTTCCATCCTCTCGACTTCGGAGGTAATCCATTCAACTGCAAGCATACTGCCACTGATGTTGCCGTTCCCTCTGGTCAAGTCGTGGAAGGGTATATTGTAAGAGACTGATTGAACGTACGATAAAGTGTACAGAGTTTTCTCAAGGTCATTTGCGTCTATTCCAGGGAGAGCAAGACCTAACATAGTGGTGACGTGACACCTGAAGCCTTTTGTGCGTACCATGATCCTTGAGAGTATTTGGAGTGAGCGGAGGGATGATGTTGTACGGTGAACTTCCACAAGCCCCTGCATAGAGGGATAGATTCGCTGAAGTGCTCCGGGCAATATTAGGCTCGGTTCCAGGTATGCTAAGCTTTGAAGAGTCGACAAGGAGAAATTCATGGCAGTTCCACTCTTAGCATAAATACCCATAAATATAACCTCCCTTAAGCATAAAACAAAACGGCGCTTTAGTACATCATTAAGTTTGCGTTCTTCTGGTATATCCATCTCTCCACTCTTCTCACGATTCCACCTCATGACGAAGAAGTCTGCAAGGTAGTATACTAGTTGAGATAACGTCTTGGTCCAACCACCGGAATTTGATGGATGGAAAAAGGTTTCCACAGCTTGGACAAGACCCTCGAGACAAGCCATGGTTGAATCGGGTTTACCCAGGCAGGCTGGAGAAAGTGACATCACAATCCATCGGGCGATGTGATGCGCAATCGGGTGCTTCTTTGGATCTCGTTCTAGCATTATCGCAAGTCCTGCATTGATGTCTACTGTGGCGCTGTATGGTGAAGTTGCTTGCCCAACAGGGATCTCAAGAAGACGGAGCACAGCAGTGAATACAAGAGACGACTGGTCTTTGGTGTATATGCCGTATTCTGTGAAAGGAATGTGTTCTGCAGCCAGAGAGTCACGAGCTAGCCGTGAAAACAAATCAAGAAAGTATGTATCGAATACCCTTGAGCGGTTGATCAACGACCACAAGTGGAACAGCGTTGGAAGATACTGCTGCGGTACTAATTTATACTCTGTGGCTGGTGCAGGAGCCGTTGGTAGTAGGAGGTTTAATAGTCCAGCCACCACATATGCACCCTCTGTGAAGGATGTACTGAAGTAGGGTAGGATCTCCCTTAGCATTGCTGGTATGGCCATCGGGTCGAAATAGAGCTGTGCAAAGGTACAGAGTTTGGTGAGTGTGCGGAAATTTCGTTTGACGTTTGTTGTATGAACCATGCCTGACTCTGAGGGAAGTACAAAGACTTTCAATTCCCGGAAAAGCGGTTTCCAATCGAGGGTCAAATCTACGCCAGACCGGAGATAGTGTTTCCGTCTTCAGATGAATTAGCTATGGATTTAGCAAGAGAGGTATAGAGAACCATACTTTGTCAAGACCATAAACATGCTTGAGAACCTCTCAGCGGCTGTCACATCAATGCCCGGTGCAAGGGCAAGTTCATAGTAAAGCTTGACCATCTTGAGCCTTTGTTCCTTCGTTGGGTCAAATTTGAGACTCAACCAATTCCTCATCTCCCTGGTCCAGTGTACAGCCCCGGGCGAGAAGTCTCCAGCTTCAACAGCAACATAGAGGAATTTCAATATCTCGCCAAAGTTTCTCTGCCGCTCAGCCTCGTCTTCGACCTTATAGGGTAGATATCGAAAGTAGGGGTATGTTCTTGGCCTATTACGAGCAATTTGCGTGTTCCCACCATTGCACAGCTCTCCTCCCCCCCCTGGCGAGCTGACACGAGAGGAATCTAGTCCATCTTTGCTAGTAAGTGAAGAGATGAGCTCAGCTATCCTATCTCGAGCACCATCCATGGCTGATACAGAAGGTTAAATGACCGTAGGCGTCTATGTTATATTCTCGCATATGTTGGCAGTCGAGGTGAGGCAGATTCTGTCGAACGCAGAAGCAGTCAGTGAGCTGTCCTACAAGTGGCAAGGCAACATTCTCGTCAAGGAGCTGCATATGGAAGAAACGATGACATACACGCCACACGATTGCCGCAGACAGTACAAACCTGCTCCACACTCAGCAATTGACTAAGCTTCTGATGTTACAGGCCTTGTAACGAGCTTCTCAAAGGTGTAAATATGGTATGGTTGTCAACATTGACTCGGTGAGCTGCTATGTCGGCAATGCTTTGCTTAGTCACACCTTCTCTCGTAACTGCCACGGGTGTCGGTGTCCAAGTGGTGTCGAAGTGATACCTATGGGTTGCTGTGGTAAGTCCTTGGTCCAAAAACTAAGATGTATATTTGAAACAGTTATCTAACAAAATGTTCACACCACTAGATGTAAAATCTGTTGTGGCGGCAATATTATACTTCGTCAATACATCCAAGGCTCAGCCGGTCTCATGAAGGATATGCTGATCTTCTCGCACTATAGTCAAAGTAATGAAGAACTCTAGAGAAGAGTCTAATATATTGTGTAGTACCTACTGTTATCATCCTTTCAGAAAATGTTGGGGTTTGAACTATCTATATACGCTTATTCATCGCTCCTTTTGCTCAGGCAACAGTGACATGCGCAAGCACATCCTGTGCTGCGTCTTCTGACAAATCCTTTATCTCTCTTCATCATGTGATTACAATTCCGGAGATGCTTTCGTTCTTCCTTCTGCCGAGAGACTCTTTCGCCTGCTGACTTAGGAGTCTGTAAGAACCATTTTTGAAACCATACCTACGATACTACCTAAGCATGTTCTCTCGCTTACGCCAAATCCTCTGCTAGCAGCTGCCTTTCCGATATCTGTTGAAATGAAATCCTATCTTCATCTAGCATGAGATAGCGGTCATCCAAGCCAGTAGCTATTCCAAGCAGTTGGAGGTGGTTTAGTAGTCGTCGAAAGCTAGGATTGCGGTGGCCATGGTTACCGCTTTTCGTGGTCTAGCACATCAATACCAGGGTGACTCAAACGTTTGTAACCGTGATAGGTATATAGGCCCCACCAGCCAACCCTCCCAAAGCCTATGCGGGCGGCAAGAAGCTTGCAAACAGACCTCCTTGCACGACTCCATAGATGATAATCCACCTCACTGTTGTTTTGGCAGGTCTCCACCGCCTACCAAATATCTGCGGATCACGAGCATCAATTATCATAGATGCTAGCCACCAATACCAGACGGGGTAGCCTGAAGAAAGCCGAGTGATAACCTGTACGTGGTAGTTCGTCAGTGCGAGAGTAGCGAGTACGGCCTGAGGTATTGAGATCCTGCGCAAGATGTCCCTATTGGTAGACGAGGTCGACTTGGGTTCTTTGGTTTTTCTTTTACCTGTTGCAGATCTTGTCGTCTCTTTTGAGGCACCACTGGCCGTCCTAGTCCAGCCGCAACCCCACCTAGCGGACTGCGCAAGTATGTACAGCATAGGTGCCGCGAGCAAGAAAAGCGGAATGTTGGAGACCGTCCAGTACTTTAGAAATCCGACATCCCTATTTCTCATTAGCTTAGACAGCATAAAAGAGTGTCTGTATTACCAGTAGTATCTTTGAACCCAAGTATATATACTTGGTACCCACTTTGAACACCACGGTCTCCTATCATCAGTGGTCTCTGTGCCAACGCAATATTTCCTGTAAGCTACGTATTGCCACGTGATTGGCCCAGAAGCCATGAGACTACCAGCGATAAAGGCAGCACAGAATCGTCGTAGGTTTGCACCAAGATGCTGTCGCAGTAGAAGAGCCACTGCACTGTCGAAAGCCTCGTAGCAAAAAATCAAGCCGCTCAAAAGACCGTTACTACGGAACATACAGGCTAGGGAAAACATGATCCCAGAGGCCGCAAGTAAGATGTTACCTATCCCATCTCTGCCGCTGGACCTTCTTTGGTGACTTCTCGTATAGAGGAAGAACCCAGCAAAGTTGAGGAAAGAGAAAGGGCTTTCGGCGCATGGTGCAGAGAGAAACAATCCAGCGGGAGATATAACATGAAGGAAGGCGGCTAGAAAGGCAAACTTAGGAGTTTTCCATTTGTATGTGTCTGGATTGATGCATAGAGAGAGCTGGTACAGCATATGAACAGATAAGAAATGGAATCCATGAGCCATGAGAACACCAGCCAAGGATTCTGCGTAGTGCGATTCCACAGAGACAATGCTTTTGATCCCTAAGAAACATTAGGTATCTTTGCCGATTTGCTATACAACAGTAGGGATACCTGTAGTAAAAAGCGCTAAAAGCTTGGTAAACCCCCATCCAAACGCCCATTCCTGCTCGAACTCATACCCGCGGCGGGCGATTTGGGTGAAGTATATCGCATCCCACCTGACCAAATTACTCAAATGAGATGCCTTCGGACTGTTGGATGTCAAATGACCGTATTCGCTGCTTTGGGAAAAGAGCAAACTGCTGGATGTGTCATAACCAGGGCCTGGGGCTAGTAGGGCGATTGACAGAAGAAAGAGTTTCCAGAGTAGAAAAGACAATGTCAACGACGTTCGAGAGTACTTCAGTGATAGTTCCCAAAAGCCCATTGTGCGTTGCTCAAGCTTGGTGACCTCAGACCCCTTAACCAAACTCAGCACCCTCGGCTACCCTGGCTTGCAGTTGGGTTGCTGGGCAATCGATCCTGCGGGTAGGGCTTACTGTATAATTCAACACAGACCACCTACCTTACCTTCTTTACTACACAATCGGTGAAGAGAAAAACCTATATATGCAAACTATGAAGAAGTCGCTCGACGAATTGCCTCCAGAGCTGTTATCGCAGATCGTATCTCATTTAGAAACCGCTCGAACGTTGCTGTACCTATCTCTGGCTTGCAAAAGACTTCGCGACTACATTGAGAGAGATGGCTTTCGAGTATTTGTACAAATTAGGTTTCCTTCCATCCAGACCCCCCCATACTGGAAGGATGCTGTCAATGCCCTGACTACGTTGTCACGAGCTTGGGATCGAAAAGCGTTCATAGCACGATGCGTAGCACCTGACATAGGTCCCAATGGGCGGTCAAAACATGGGAACAAAGCTCGCTCGTGTCACAGGCGAAAGGTACAGACTATGGGATACCAGCCAGTTATTGATAGTTACATTGACTGCTACGGGCCAGACTGGGGTTCGAGAAAGGAAGTTTTGGCGTGGGGCGGAGGTGCAGACCTAATGGTAAGGGTAAAGGGCATGGGTGGCAAAGCAGAGAGAGCGTATCAGGCCTCACATGTTAGGGGAAAGAAAAAAGGGCTGTTTGACCAGCACCATCACATGACCGAGTGGGTGATGTACAGGGAGGCCGGTTTCGTTGACGGGAGGGACGATATTACGTCTATCAATTTGCTGCGGCCATCGCAGAAACCCACAAACGAATCCGAATACATAGTGGTAGGGAGAGCAAGTGGCCATCTTGAGGTGGTGAAGGTTTCTGTAACTGGTTCGCCAAGCTATAAGGTCGCTGGGTTGGTAAGTGGAAAATCCTTACGATCTGCCAGTGTCAACTCTGCTGCAGACCCACTAGTCGCTGCATGTGTGGCAGACAGCACTATCTCCTTATATTCCATTAAGTTAGACCGAGGTTGCCTAGAACCAATCGGAGAGATTTCTGCAATCCCGCCAGGTCAGTCCGGACGAACTTGGTCAACGCAATTCCTACGCCATGACCGTCTGGCAGTGGGACTTGGGCCTTTCGAAGAATCTCTTCATGTTTATAGCCTCGGACAGAATGGAATCTCGACAGCATCCTTGCGGAAATTTGGGTTTCATAACCCATCTGCCGACAGTCGGCTTGATACAGTGGGTAATGAGGTTAGTTGCACCTCGACCGTTTACTCCATTGCGCCACTTGCACCGTCCTCTTTGGCCGGAGGTGCTGAAGGAGACCTATTTTTAACCGGGGGTTATGATGGTACTGTCCGGTATGTTTCGCTGAAGTGACAACGACCTGGCTTATCGGCGATGATTAGAGAAAACCATAATGGCCATTCCTCTGAGGTAAGCTGACAGATTCCATAGACTTCACGATCTTCGCTCGCCCTCCCCAAGAGTAACCTCCTTCAGTGACCTCGTTGACACATTTTCCGCAATATACTCCCTCCTATCGTTTGGTCGAGAGCGTTTCGTCGCTGGCGGCGCTCGTCACTCGATACTTAAGGTTTTTGACCTTCGAATGCCTGGCGGTAAGCTTTACTATGCTACAAAACTTGACGACTGCTCTTCAATCACGTCCCCTAGCCACCCGATCAAAACTTCATACACAGCAACGTCCACCTGCTCAATCCACAAGTACAAAGTCTCTAACCGCCTGGACTGGAACGTCTTCCTCAACGTCGGCTGTGATCAAAGTATGGGACGAGTATCAGACTCTCCAATATATTCTCTATCTTCTCCTTCATCCTTCTCACCTAGCTGGTACGCTGGAGTTGAGGGCAAAGTTATGCAAGTAGACATGGTCTCAATGATGGACCGACACCATGATCCTGTGTTTGGATATGGACCCAACAAAACAGCCGATAGGGATGCAGATGTGGTTAGCAAGTGGAATCCCGAAAACGATGCTTTACGCCTCCCAGCCTACGAACAGAAAGCAGGAAATCTCCGCCTTATAAAGCAACAAAGGGTAGGCAATGTTCGTGGGTTCAAGGATGACTGGGACGAGAGATGGCAATGATCTCCCTAACGCGCTTCATTGACATAACAATACTTCACAATACAAGTAATGACATAGTGGTTCAAACCAGTCCATGGGTTCGTTCAACGCTTTGAGACATTGATACGAGATGTATTTGCATGTGAGCGCCCGGGGTTTTCTACAATAGTCTACGGTAGTCACAAATCCACAGTTTCCGTGGAGATCGAGAGGAATCATCTACTTACTGAAATACAATACGGATAGTAGGTACTTTACTCCGTAACGGTACCTTAATCTGACAGCTGCAATTCATTGGCCCCCTTGGAAAAGACCCGCCCACGCCGCCTTTTACCTCCTTAAGGTACTAGTACAGTATGCACTGTCGATCATGCAAACCCCCCCGTACCCCCATGTCGGCCGCCCTAGAAATTATTCCGGGGTTGCGCTACGCTTTTCTTTACCAGAACCCCATCACTCGTATCCAGAACGTGTCCTGATCTCACTCATCTTACTTCCTCTTGGAAACCCCAATTGAAATTTCTTTGTTCGCTGGGGGTTAACCTCTACCTGACTAAGAACTCATCGTCAACTGTTACACTCATTTGATCAAGTAGCACTTTCTTTACCGAGCTGAATCCCAGTCAAGCGAGGACACTTAACGAATCCGTGAGATGAAAGGTAAGAGCGAACGCATTCACCCATGAGTGCAAATGCCTCTGACATTAAACTCTACAGCTCTTATTCTTGTCGGCGGGTATGGCACTCGTCTGCGACCTTTGGTACGGCTCTACCTCCCTCGAGTGCCAGGGAGAAGCTCTGGCTGGAGGAGAGATGTTCGATCAGCCTGAAGTATTCTGACTGCCATCAGACCCTCACACTCCCCAAACCATTGGTCGAGTTTGCGAACAAGCCCATGATAGAGCATCAGGTGGAGAATCTGGCGGCTGCGGGTGTGACCGATATTGTCTTAGCTGTCAACTACCGGCCGGAGATCATGGCTGCAGCACTGAAGAAGGTATGTAGAGAGTTTGGTTTCTGGCGTTGGTTGCTTGGATATGGCTAAGTACATACCAGTATGAGAAAGAATACAACGTCAATATCGAGTTCTCCATAGAGACAGAGCCACTCGGAACGGCTGGTCCTCTCAAGCTGGCTGAGAAGACCCTAGGCAAAGACGACACGCCGTTCTTCGTTTTGAATGCCGATGTCATCTGTGACTACCCATTCCATCAGCTAGCGGAGTTTCACAAATCGCACGGCGAGGAGGGAACCATCGTGGTAACCAAAGTCGAGGAACCATCCAAATACGGAGTAGTCGTTCATAAGCCAGCGCACGCCTCTCGAATTGATCGTTTTGTTGAAAAGCCAGTGGAATTCGTAGGCAATCGTATCAACGCCGGGATCTACATTCTCAACCCGAGCGTTTTGAAACGTATCGAGCTCCGTCCCACATCCATTGAACAAGAAACTTTTCCAGCGATCTGTAAGGATGGTCAATTGCACTCGTTCGATCTCGACGGCTTTTGGATGGACGTTGGGCAGCCAAAAGACTTCCTCAGCGGCACTTGTCTTTACCTTTCTTCGCTCACTAAGAAAGGCTCGAAGAAACTCAGTCCATCTTCGGAACCCTATGTCTACGGCGGAAACGTGCTTGTCGATCCCTCCGCAAAGATTGGGAAGAACTGCAGGATTGGTCCAAACGTGACAATCGGTCCAAACGTGGTTGTCGGCGACGGCGTGCGTTTACAACGTTGTGTCCTTCTCGCCAACTGCAGAGTCAAAGACCACGCTTGGGTGAAGTCTACTATTATTGGGTGGAACAGCTCGATAGGCAAGTGGGCTAGACTCGAGAATGTTTCGGTCCTTGGCGACGATGTGACGGTTGGCGATGAGATCTACGTTAATGGAGGATCTATCCTACCTCACAAGTCAATTAAGCAGAACATCGATGGTAAGCTCCTGTCCCAGCAATCGCTTGGAAACAACCTGAATACAACGCTGACTGGTACAGTTCCGGCTATCATCATGTAAACATGGTTCAAAATGTTCAGGCATCTATCAATACCACGCAACTATATGGAGGGCAGTCGACGTTCTCAACAAATAAGAATTCTATTTGCTCTGGCATGAGTGCATCCTCATCTCTTCTCGTTTCCGAGGTCCTCGCTTGGAGCCCTTCGTTCAAATTTACGCATAGACGGTGTTATTTTAGCGCTTCGATATCATAGAAGGAATGGGTAGTAAAAGTTCAGGGCGTCGCCTACGGGCATTTGCTTTGGCGGTAGGACCGGCTGGTTTGTCTGAGCAGTCTGTTCTGTACAATAGAATCCATACATGTTCCCGAAGATTTTCACGGTAGCCTTGACCACTTTGATTCTCTTTGAAATACGCTTTCTGGCATGTGATCACCAGGATGATTACTAAATGCTGCGTCACCGATCCATGTCCAGACACGACCGCCGCCCTCATGCAACCTCTTCAAACTGTGTACCATTTATTAAACCCAAACTGACCTTAGAAACTTAAAGGTCTGAATACTCGAGGCGCCATATTCCTAATACCTCATAACTCCGCCTGTCCGTCGAAGAGCTGTTAAAAGTTCCTACGCCCACCTTCGTAGACGGTTTCCCAAGGCTCCCCTCTCAACGCTGTAAAACGCAAAAGTCGGAGAATACATCGTTGCAAGTGCGTTCACTATACAAGCAAGCTTTAGTTGGAGAAGTGGGGCAGGTTGAAATGTCTATAAAGTCAGCTCACTCCCAGTCCTCTGTCTTCCTCAGAGATTGCAGGTCTCTCAAATAGCTTTTTCGCTTTCTACGTATCCACTCCTTCGTTCCTATGCAAACAAGCCGGTACAGAATAAGAAGCTAAACATTTGTGGCGTTACTATCACAGTTGGGTTATGCTTGATGGACGTCAAAATTTTGTACAACTGCCTCGAGAAGTATTGCTCTTCACCTCACCACCCCGTACGTCCTTGACTTTATCGACTCCAAACAAATATCCAGGAAAAGAGCCGTTGGCTATAAATTGCAGTGCTGGCACGGCTTATATTACGAATCAGCGGGTCGGTTCGCTTCAGATCCTGGGGCTCATGATGACTGGCTGATAGTATTGAGGTATAGATTGTCTACCTCCCCACCGTTCCATCGCCACAGTTCCAGTCCTTTTCTGCTCCAATCCTAAGCCTCCAAGACACCCATGTCCAAGCACCTTTTTTCGGCGCAAACGGATGGAGCGGGATTTTGAAGCCAGTAGTTGGTGGAGGAATACCACCTCATCATACATTTATCGAGCTTAAGATGACTTTCAAAGAAGGCGGAGCTTTTGACTTTGCGTCAACATACGAGCGAGTAAAAGAGACGTTATCCCAGGCGCTGGAAATGGCGAGGGAAAGCGGAAGACCATCAGCGGCCGATCTGTCCGAAGTCAATCTGGAGCAACTCCCGGCTTATGAAGAGGCAACTGGAGCGCCTACCTTGCAGCGGCCGACACCGATATCAAGAACAGCAGCTCCACCGACTCAACCGAGGGATAGTGGCATAGCAGCCCCATCTGACAACGAACAAGGCACAACCTCATTGTCGGCGGATCTGTCTAACGGGCATCCGCATCCGACCGAGCCACCCCCTGGCTACGAGGAAACGCAGCAGAATAGTATAGCTGAGAGTCTAGAGCGGGGTATTAGAAAGGGAGAATCTGTACAGTTATAACCTTACGGGTGTTGGCGTCGGGGTCAGGGCATCGATACGGCATCTAAGATTACCATCAAAGTGTTCTTGAAAACCTTGACGACAAACAGTGCTGATCCGTTATGATGAAAACACAATCTTATGGTCGTCACGTCGTGCCTTAGACATTGTCAAGTTCATTTTCCTGCGGAGCTTTGTCCGATCCTTAGCTCAAACCCCCTAAGCCAATCAAAATCCTTCAATCCAACCCGGCAAATCCCTTCCCGTCACAACTTTCTTCCACCGCCGACCACCTTTACTGCTCTTTAAAACCCACAACCACCCTCTCCACCACCCATTTAACCACCGCCCTCATATCCACAATGGGCTTCGCCGACATTCTCTCCGATCTCTACGCCTCTCTTTCCTTCGCGGAAGCTCACGCTGACGCTCCAGCCCCCGAGGAAACCGAGAACGAGGGACAGGAAGAGGACGGGGAGGAGAAGAGTGAGGAGGAAGGGGATAAAAAGGAAGAGGAGGAAGGAGGAGAAGCGGAAGAGGAGGAGGAGGGCGGGGCTGACGAGAAGGAGGAGGAGGAGGAGGAGGAAGATGAGGAAGAACCGGAGGATATCAAGCCGAAGTTGGAGGAAGGTATGTGCTCTAACTGTCTGCTCCCAAGAGAAGGATTATGGTCATGCGACACAGACTTCAGATTTATCGTTCAGTATCTTCCCCTATCTAACACCACTCGCCTACACTGCATCTTCACGCTCCAATCCCCCCCCCCCCCTTTCCCCCCCAATCCTGCACTCACCCTCACATGTTGTTCCACCTTACCACAGTTTCTAATATGTTGACTAATTTTCTCCATCCTCATGAATAGAATGTGCCCACTCCGCCCAATGCGCCCCTCTTAAGCACCACTACGATGAGTGCGCTGAGCGCGTAACGCAGCAGCACGAGAACCCGGATCACAAGGGGCCGAAGGAGGATTGCGTTGAGGAATGTAAGTCTACATTTTCGTTCCTCCTAACATCTGACTTTTGTGAGATCTATACCCTGGTGAATTGACCGATGGTGGGGTTGTGAGCTACAAAGAGAGCAAAGAAGGAACTACCTCGGATCACGGACCCCAGGGAAAATAATTCGGCTAATATCTGAATTATCACAGTCTTCCACCTCTCGCACTGCGCAACCCAGTGTGCAGCTCCAAAACTCTTCCGAACACTAAGGTAAACACGTTCGGAACACGTCGAAGAAAAGCACAGCGTGCAACTTCGAATTCAGACGCTCGGCCTATGCAATCCTGAGTCTCAGTAACTGTCTCGATGATCCGCCATGTACATACATTACCCTCCGCCAAAGCCTCGGCAGCCATTTGCGCATATGAGACTTCCTCTTCCGATAAAATGTAACTCTATCGTGTTCCAGATGAATAGAAAAGATGTATTGCTGTGGTCGGTAGAGGGAGATTAGAGTGTATCAACAATTGCATCTGATAGAATTGTTCCGAGCATATATTCCTGTTCATTCCGAGATAGATCGTTCTCTCCACCAACGTAATTTTTCTATTCATACATCTCTTCTCCTTTATATAGTATGTACATGAGCACGTACTCGCGTCCCCAAGATCGTATATCTACAAATATCAGTTCCTCTAATCTACACTCTCTATCCCGCATACACGACCGCTCTATTTCCTCATCTCGTCTCTTCTTCACAGCGCCTGCGATACAAGAAGATACGACACGGGCCAGTATGACATCCCTCTAGTGCACCTTGTTACGGAATCATTCTTCATCTGGGTTACAACAGGTACATGCGTGCCTTCTGGGTTGACGGATCTACAGAGAAGTGGCTGAATTGATACCAAAATTCAGTACCAACGAGCATCTTTAGCAGGCAAGGTTCCCTGACCTGCGCACATACTCAGGCCATACCCGGACTGTCATCGGCGCCGCAGCCCCTCAAGAGCACTGATAGGTAGGCAGGTATATGAAATAAAGAGAAAGCAACTCTTTCCCCGTAGAAGGCAAATTTACGGCGTTTTCTGGCATTGCGGGGATCTGCTATGCCCGGGAACGAGTACCTTGAGGTTTGGCTGGGCGCTGTTGATCGTACGTTTTTAAGACAGAACCACTGCTGAGGCCCGATTGCTTCGCATTGAATAGCACGACTTGTAATACGGAGGTAATAGAAGCGGATGTCACTGTACTTCTTGAGGATTACATGCATGATATGATGAGGATGATGAGGATGATGACGTCGAACGTGGTTGTTAAATAAAACTGGGAGGCTTGAGGAATAAAACAGTGTGATTGCTGGGGTGGAGTACGACTCGGGAGAAGAAAAAGGAGTAAGTGGATGCTTTAAATGTATGGTGGCGATAAAAGAGTTATGGTAAAGCACTTTCCACGAAATTCTACTGCGTGGGGAAGTCTTGAGGATGCGTTGGAAGTTTTTGGTTTATGGTTTCAAATCCCATAGATTTCGGCTTTGTTATCTAAATCGCCACCCTATCAGAAAACCTGCCTGATGGGAGCCTCTACTTACTTAGATAACATGATAAGGTCTAAAACCCCCAAAACTCAAACAAGGACAACAAGGGAAAAACGCAAACGATTGGGAATCAAAAAATGCGGAAATGGAAGAATGGAAGTCCATCAACAACTGCCAGACTCGCTCGTTTCTTCCTTTTCTCTAGCCATACATACATAGATATGTAGCTTCGAAAAAGAAAAGAAAAAAACTATCCATTTAGGTGGACCGGAATTTTCAATGTAAAAAGATATATATACCTGAAGCATCCTCCTGCAACTTCGAGCACAATCACCCGGGTTTCCTGGGACAAAAAAATCGGCCCACTTGCCCCGATGGAAGATCTGAGAAAGGGTAAGGTAATTAGATAACGGGCACCAGATCCTTAAGCCACAAAGCACTTGCTCTGCCCACACAATCCTTTGTGAGAAAATCGGTTGTAAGGAACGGGCATGGGTCACGAAAGCATATTGAGCGGAACGTTAAAAGCGATATTCGAGTTTTTCTCCCAAGATCATTGGGAACGGGAACACTCGTAGCTGACTGTCTGAATCGAACATCTCTGAATCCAGCTGGTACAAGCCTCCAGCATAGGGCTCACTTACTAGTTTTCTTGGTGGTTTCCGTTGATTCTGAGTTGTTCAGTGCAGCATCGATCTTGAAGTGGAGGTCCGGAGGAAGCAAGGGGTAGTACAGTGGCCGCCATATTCTATCTATCGTTGGTCGCACTTTCATGAACACTTATAATAATTAAGTTGCGGCGCATTTCTTCCTATATATTCGACAATGAGTCGGAGTTTCGTTATAAGCAGTCCTTTGTGCAGAGCCCAAGACTTATGCTTGTAGATAATACAATGCGTTTGGAAGTAAGAACATCTGACTGTCAAGATAGCAATGGAGTTTCGGGGACCCTCACCCAGACGTCGGACAGGGGAAGCGCCGTCCATCAACCAATAACTGGTGACCACACAGGGCTTGAATGTTTTGATAATTGACGCTTCTTTCCCTATCTCGCCTTTCCTTTGATTTTCCGACAGCGCCTGCGATACCTAAACCATACGTTACGGCCCAGTGTGGCACCCATTCGCTGGACCGACCCTGAGCAATGCCTATACCCCCGAAAATTTGTACCAGGAAACAATAGACATCAAAAGTGAGTATGTAAATATTTATACACCCTTACTTCCTTACTCCCCCCTCTCGACCTCCACCCTCCCCTTATCAACATCCAACCTCTGGTTCTTCACACTCCCGCCTACCCATCCCAGCGCAAACCCGCTCGGCGCAATCAGCATTGCAAGTACCGCCTGGAAAACCAACGCCCACTGCATATGAAACGGCGGAGTGCCCTCACTGCCAACTTTCAACGCATCACTGATGACGATGAAAACCCCGCCTAGCAGCTGGCCGCCCGTCCATAAGATCACGCTTGAGGCTTCGGGGCCTACGGGGTAGGTGACTTCGGCTAGCCACTCTAATACAACGGGCAGGAGGCCAAAGCTCGCGGCGCCGAGGATGCTGAGGATGATGTAGGGGGCGATGATGTTGCGCGTTGGGGGTGCCCAGATGAATGCTAGGTAGCTAAGCGCAACGATTGCGATAAGAACTTTTATGACGGGCAGATAGGCTTTTGAGCGGTCGACTAGCGGGCAGATGACTGCGGCGGCGACGAGACCGGCAAGGATGAGGAGGGCGCCGGCGATGCCGGATTCAGATTCGGAGAACGAGTAGGGGGTAAGGATTTGGGTGAGGAGGGAGGAGATGGAATTGAAGAAGCCGACGTAGGTGGAGAACGGGAGAAGAACGAGGTAGAAGGACGGGGAGCGGGCGAGAAGGGAGAGGGTTTTAAGTAGGGGGAGCTGCGCGTGCGTGCTGGAGGGGGAGACGGGGGTGGGGGGTTTGGAAGGGAGGAAGAAGGTGGGGATTGTGGCGACCGAGGAGATGATGGCGACGTAGAGGACCATCGGCGGGACACTCTTCGGGGAGCCGGTGGGACACAGAAAAGGGTTGATGAGCTGGCCCAAAGCGCCGCCGAAGGGGTTTGCGAGGGAAGCGATGGCAGTAGCAGAGACACGGCCACGCGGGGAGAACCAGAGGTCTGAGTAGCGAGTCGGTGCGGCGAGAACAAAGGGTTGGGCGAGGCCGATGAGGATCTGGCCGAACATGGTAAGTCCGAAGCTTGGAGGGGAGATGCGGGTGCCGGCGTAGCGGACCCAGTTCCCTAGGAGGATGAGAAGGGAGGCACAGACAAAGGCGAGGCGGGGCCCGCCGGTGTGGAGGGCGTAGAGGGTGAAAGGGGCGGCTAGAACGAAGGCGAAGAGAAAGGAGGTTGAGAGCCAGTTGATTGTTGAAGCGGAGGTGGAAAAGTAGGTTGCGGCGGTGTTTGCGACGGCGGAGAATGAGAGCCACTTTTGTGGGGTTAGTCACTTTCTGGGCAATCAATTGTTTGCTTTCAATGTATGGATATGCTTACGTCCCAGCTCACGACTATGTTGAGTAAAACCAACTGCATCAACCCGAACCACCTTCTCTTGTATACTTTGTACTCGATCTGCCTCCCTTCCGCAGGAAATTCCATCCCATCTAGCTCAAGCTGTCCTGACGGTACTTCGCGACAGCTCTCATCATCTTCATATCTGGTTTCCACATGCGATTGGCCCTCTTCAATACTTTGATCCGGGTTTAGATCAGCCATGTGTGTCATCTCGACGTCGTGAGAAAGTAGGCGCTCTTGCTCTTCATTATCTGTCTCCTCCGGTTGGTAACCACTTCCACTCATGAAGAGGCTGACTTAAGAAGATCGTCAGCTTATTCCGTTCGTGAGCAGTGTCATGCTCCATGTGCAGGCGTGGGTACACCTTGTCCTTGACCAACCTGGACTGTTGGCTTGTTGTTAACGGTCGTAGTACCCATTCGCGGCTTGGTAGGCGATATCCCGAATATTGAGTCGTTTGGGCCGCGACCGCTGGTCCGAATGTAATGCTAGGGAGAGGACACTTCAAGATACTATCGGTTTGTGAAATAAGGACTAACAAAAAGAAGGGAGAGCAAAAGATTTTATGCTTACGAATATATATCAGGAGAACAAATGATAAACAATGAAGGCAGGATCATCTTTCTGACTGGAGCACCTTTGTCAAATTCCTTGGATTGGAAGGAAGCAGCTCTGTGTGCTCCATTGCAGCCCTGCTTCTCACGAAGTAGTGAGGAACCTCAGAGATCACTGTTAAGCAAAGATGCCAAGCCAGCTTGGCGATCTCTTTCTTTGGAACGAAATCACTTACCAACAGGACTGACACAAGCATCAAAGGTAGACGAGGAACTAGATCACCGACAAGAGGAGGCGTATTTTTTGACCACAGACGAACTTTCATTTATCTCGTCTTCGCCTGACGAAGACTACCTGCAAGCGTCGCAGATTTCTTTATATAGCCAGAATGATCTTCTTTCCCAGTATTACGATCATTCTTTGGCTGTCCATGAAGAGATACCGTCCTCCCAGATAATTGACCCCGAGTCGTCCGTTGATACATCCTTTTCCACGAGTTACGAGAGTACTCCCCTGCCGTCTAGTGGCGACACAGATATCTCTTCCGGGATAAGACTTCCGACAGCAGGGCTGTCTTTTGGCCGTGTAATTGATCTAAGAGACGTTCCCAATGCGGCATACATTCGGTCAATCGAACCGCAAACTATGACCATCAACCTCGTTGCAGGTATCATCGCCATACCTCAGCCACGCGTGATCATAACTCGCAAAGGTAGATGGAAAGTTGAATTGATAGAAATGCTCATTGGCGACGATACTAAAGCCGGCTTCGGAATCAATATCTGGCTTCACCCTCCTAGGTCCGTTGTGGACGGACGTGATATGGGATTTCAGGTGTCGCAACTACGGCCACAGGACATTGTGCTTCTGAAGAATGTGGCCCTAAACTCATTCAGAGGCAAGGTATACGGGCAGAGCTTGAGGAAAAACATTACAACCCTAGACCTACTCTACAGAAACACTCTTGGAGTCAATGATCGTCAAGGGCTCTACAGTGCTCAGGAGCTGGAGGCCAAGGGCGCTGAAGATGTCTGCGTTGCTAAAATAGTGAAAGTCAAACAGTGGGTCATGACGTTTGTTGGGACTGGTGCCACTTCGAGGCAGAATACTATGCAAAGTGGGGCCAGAGAAGGTCAAGGGGTCGGTGACGGGCAGCTGATCGCGTTGCCACCAGATACTCAATAATGAGTTATTTATTTAGCGCTTCCTTTGCCAACAAGAGTGGTTTGGAGTCATGCCCAAATACCTGAGGCGACAGAATGTCTATTTACCTGATCGTACGGTCAACATTGTCCTTCAAGACCATATCCGAAGGTCCTCCCAGCTGGGCAAGCGAAAGCAAGAATCGGGAATCACGACCGTCTATGCCACAAGCCTCCCCATCCCGTCTTGGTCGATCTACCGAGCGAGCAAAGAGAACTGATGGCCGTTTCACGAGCCTTTTTCGGTCTGGCATCACCTAATCACCGTCCTTCCGGCAAATGGACCTCGTGCATGTTTTTTGACAGATTGAAGAAAGGCTTCGAATATTGGGATGCTATTTTCAATGTTCCAAGCACGGCGCTTGTCTGATCAATTAGTCTTTGGTCGTCTTTACTGGCCCATAACTTCCAAGCCCTAGAGAAAACCGTCCAATGCAATTTGCTGCATGCGAGACAAGGACATTCACAGTACAGCCATGCCTGAATGATCGCGTCCGTCGTATGATCTTTTCTCTAACCCCGTTGCCGTGCCCATTTTGCGTGGTAAGCCCCCCTCGCAGCTCTATGAAATCCTCAGAAGCCATCTGCCATATCTGCGGCGAAGACGTAACAAGGTTGCAGAACGCATTTGTAACCGTATCGTCGCTTGTACCTCCGTGTGACAGCTAGATCGAACCTTCCAAGGGTTTTCATAGATGTCATTTTGAGATTTGAACTTCGTGACATCAAAGTCTTCCGGCCTGAACAGCATCGTCATTATCATTCCGAGAAAACTTCTAGCAACCAGTAAAATTCAACTCCGGAGCAGAAGGGGAAAATATTGGCCATGAGTTATTGGGAACCACCCACAATATAACCACCCGCTTTCTCTCTCAAATGAATGTTTCCTCTTTTAGTCTCGCATGCACCTAATTTGTATGACAGACTACAGTAGATCCACTTCATGAATAGGTCTCGGCTTCGGACTCACAAACAGATGCTGCGTCTCCAAGATGGCTCTTTTAACGTCAGTGGACCTTCACAATCGTTCGACTAGCTTCAATCTGTAAGTACAAAAGGATGATAGACATTGTGCATGTCTCCTGATTAGCTCTTCGATCTGTTTGGATGATGAATTGGCCGAAGAGATAAACACAAAAGTCGGACACGAGCGCTAATGAATGGTGCGAACAATGTTTAACGTGTCCGTTTACCTCGAGTCTCTTTCAATTTGTTTCCTCTATCTTCGAACGGAATCCTATCGAGGTCTTGTACAAATCGAACTTAAAAATCAGCCTGAGCGTGTCTAGATGGTTAAAAGTTGTTGCCAACAATTTTTTTTACAATAAAGCAGAGATACAGGCTTTAGTGCGCCACTGAATGCCTCACTCCATGGAACTCCGACCCATGTATCCTTTTTATCTCTCCCACTTCGCTCTTTACAACATCTTCTCAGCAATTGGGGTGAGCACACTACGTCCTGAACCTTCAGCAGTGCGCAGAGCTTTTCCGTATACACATTTATTTCCTCCCTATTCCACCGTCGTCTTTATTTTCGTTTATGAGGCCCTATGATCTTAGGATACAATCTCGAGAGATGGTGGTTGATAGTGTTCTTCTTCTGTGATTTCGGTTTCTGCAAAATTGATATACACCCTTAGCAACTGCCCCAGACTTTGCCCTTTCCAGCCAATGCCCGCGTTTCATGTTACCCAGCTCAAAATGACAAGATCAGGAGACTTACCGGTGCGTCCATACACGCCCGCAATTGTTGCTCCAGCGCCGCGCACCCTGCGAGGCCCTGCGCAGCTGATGCCCAACAGCCTGCATTCATTGTCAGCAATAGCAACCCTTGGAACCAGTTGTAAAACAAATACCAAGCACGGAAGTCATGATGCCTAAACAAGGGTTTGCTCCTTGTTGATTCGGGCGCCGTACACGCAGCTTAGGGAGCGGAGCTAATCGAGGGGGGGCGAGCTTTGTAGAGCCTTTTGGCGGCATATTGGTGGCTGGCAGTCCAGGTTAAGATGGCCTATCGATGTTGCATGATTATATCATGCAAGTCTGGTCTGGCATCAGAGCGTGAAAGGGAGTGGAGTGAGGCGCGATAACAGTCTCGAATGCTAGAAGTTTTAAGGTGCAGGCGAAATGATGATTCGAGGTTCGAGACGAGGGCGCTAAAAGTCTTGGCGGGGCGCACGGGCCAGGGTGGTTTGTTTACTCGCCCGCCTCGAATACCGAGTTCATAGACGACTTGTATTCTATTCCACATGTCTTATTACTTCGACTGATCTAACATTGCTAGTTTTCAATTGAGCCCCTATCTAGATTGGTCTTTCTTCATGTAGTATTCCCCAAATGGCGTTGCCGATTATGGGAACGCTTCCTTCTGCGTGAGTCTCGCGCCTTCCCCAGTCAACTTCCTCAAGGTTTGTTCAAGGGCTCACAACGACATTTAAGAGAAAACAACGCCAATCCTTTTACGTTCCAAGACCAGGTCGCTTCTAATAGACCGCGGGCTTGGGAACGCGCGCCGAATTCACCGTTTGCGAATCGACATAAGGGACGAAAGGTATGGAAGCGGTACGATCTTCGAGCCAAGGGATCTAGCACGCAAGGACAAGATACAGGGAACGATGCTTTAGATTCTGAAGAGACGGAGCTTGATGGCGAGCAACCTACGAGAAGTTCACGGCCTATCAAGCGTCTCTGTCTCAAACATGCGCCTGAGCCTGGAAAAGGCGCAGGAGTGGGAAATGCGAATGGTTATATTACTACGCTAAGAGATACGGCGCCTGGGACACCGAGACGTGAGTAGCATGGATTCTATGAAATTTCCAGGGGGATCTTAACTAAGAAATGCCACCAGGAAAATATGCAAGCCGGAAAAGCTTGAGACCTGATCGCCCAAGATCGAAACCTGTGTTTCCAAATGGTGCTGCCGAGAACGCTGAGCTATGTGCGCGTGTTGAAGCGGTGGAGGGCGAGGTACTAGATGACATGTTTCTGCGTGAGAATAGTCCAGTACTGGAAGACCTTCTGGATGTTTCAGGGTCAGGAGGTTCGGACGCTGTCGTTGCAGAAAAAGATGTTGTTAGCCATCCAAATGAAATGGGCGACACCTCGAAAGAGGAGGGTGCTCCTAGTAATTTGGACGCTCTGGTTGATGGTTCAGAAGAGGACTATGCTTCTATTCAGGAATTTGTTGTGGCTGATGCAGCAGAGGAAGACTCATTACCGGAGCCGGAGGGATCCATTCAAGAAAGCAACCAAGATGAGACTTCGGGCGCCACCTTCACATACGATGAATCGGCTGCTTTGGTGTTAATACGCGAAGCCAATCTGAGCGGTACCGAAATTGGAGAATCGGACCGGAGAGTTGTTTCTATGTCTCCACACATGAACAAGCACACCGCATGCACTGTGCAGAGTACAGAGGAAGATGAAGAGACCGCCACTTACTCAACACCGGTGCCTGAAGATGCCATAAATTGTATTGAGGCTATCATACCTAAGATGAAAACAGGTCATCTTTCGGAGCCTGATATCAGCGATCTTGCGAATCCTACAGCTTTGGAGGGTATTGATGTGGACTCCAATGAGTTAGAATTTGAAGATAATATAACGCCATCGGAAAGTGTGAAAGAAGAGGCATCCACGGAAATAAGTCAAGTAACACCACATAAACAGAGCATTTTGAAACCCGACCGCCTGAACATCGAGGCTGGAGAACAAAGCCCTTTTTTAACCGATCCCAAAGCTATGGGTCTATATTCGAGTCCTAATATTTCGATGGGAGCTCAACGGTTAGATATCACAGTCAGTGAACATACACGGACAAGGTTCTCGAGTAACGGGCAAAAGGATGCCTATAGTGAAGAGGAAAGTTGCAGATCACCTAAGCCTGCCCAGGATGTAGCCGGAGACATTGTCACTCAGGAATTGCCGGTTGCCCAGAGAACCCGGCACAGTATACGCTTGAGTATGGAAGACTTGACACCAGAGGAAATTACCGAGGCGGCTCTCGTCTTCCACGACTATAGGAGCAGGAAGAGTTCTGAGCGGATGAGCGAAGCGTCGTTGGATCCGTCTCAGGCTGGAGAAAATTTGGACGATACCTCTCAAACACCACCAAGGGCCGATCCCCTTGTAACGGTAGAAAGAGAAGAAACATCCGAAGAATCGGTGGAGGCCCCCAAAGGAAGGACACGATCTGGTGCTCGATTTAGCGATGATACCAATATGCTCAAAGAGTTCCTCAGCCGAGCGCAAGCTCGAAAGCTTGCTCAAGCTAGCAGCATCCCTATGAGCGCGCCCAAACCCCTCGACTCCCCACGCAGAACTCCCCGCCAGGCGCTTGCTGAACTAGATAGCAACTCTCCATCCACGCAAAAGCAACGGGATATTGCCAACCGACCAGGCACCCCACCTGGGAAAGGAAAACTGGCTGCAGTAGACTTTGACGACCTTGAGGAGCCTGTGCCGGAGCCGACATCATGTCGACGAAGCACGAGAACGCGTTCTCCTGCACCATCGAAGCCCACTCTGGGCGCGCCAAGTTTCATCCCTGTGCGAAGGGCCGATGGAACAGACCCGGTGGTATTGCAGAAACCGGTGGCCCAAGAACTGGCCATAGTAACACGCGCAAACACTCGACGGAACAAAGGGCAAGCGAAGATACCTAGTCTGGCGCTGCAGAACCTACCTACCGAAGGATCGGAATTGGCAGGTGTCAAGCACGGAAACAAAGACGCTAAAGCAGTCGGGTGGGACGAGAAGCTTGTATATTTCCAAGATGTTCCCGAGTCGACCGAAGGCAAAGAGGAGAAGCGACCTCGGGTGAGAAGACTTCGAGGTCTCGGTGGTGTGAATGGAACTCCAGCGCCCAAGAAGATGATGGCGGACTTTAACATTGCGTATGGGACGCCGGCGCCTAAGCGACAAGGGAAAATTCGATGAGGCAGAATCGCGTTTGTGTTCGGGACATGGCACATTACCCTTTTGGTCTACAGTCTGTTTAGGTTTTTATATAAGTATGCGGAGAAGCTGGGGTCGAAGCTGGGGATTTGCGGCTTGCGTTGGTGCGTTGTGCTGGTGGTTTCATGCGGCCCTATGGCCTTTGATATATAGCGTTGACTGGTGCTTATGCATGGATGATCTTGACGGGTGTGGTACCGTGTGGAAGAGCAGTATTCCAGATTGAGTTTGACATGCGTATTCAACGGCCATCTCGCAGTCTGGGCGGAGGCCTGAGCACATGCCTTTTGGGCATCTCGTCCATCTTGTCTTTGGGCCCTGTCGAGTGTCGAGCCAGTTGGACGATGTAATGTTACGAGGGGTAATAAAATACCCGCGTATAACCGAACGAAACAATCATCCCGATTCTTGGCTCTTGGCTCTCGACTCTTTCATCTTCTGTACGTTCAATTATCACCACGCCCGACATGAGAACAGCCCGGATTCTCAAGGGCGCAACGTTCCCCAAAGAGGAGACAATCCTTTGTCGGCCAAGACTTCAGTTAATGGAATGGTGCAGACATATTGACGGCACGTGGTCACTATGGGGGCGGTTGTTATTATGTCACAGAGTGCCAATTTGACACATCCGTACGGACGCTTTGCCAACGGGAAGACCATGATGCAACACTCTGACTGGATGACTGGATCATGATTACACGCCCGCCACAGTAAAGTCTCTTAACCCTCCCAGATGAGTCGACGGAGATAGATGAGACTACTACCGCAAAGGGTAGAGGGGAGGAAACAATTTCTTCCATTGGCAGTCTTTTCCTAGTCAGCTGCTGGACTTCACTGCTACCACCACCACCACCACTACTACTACTACTGTACTACTACTACTACTACTACTACTGAGCAACCAAAGGCGTGAAGACCCCACCACCCCTTTGCACACTACAAACTTCCAACAATTATTATTACCCCATAGATTGTTCCGTTGTCTTGGAACATCTTTCTCCAAACATTTCCTCTTGTTCACATCTACATCTCCAACTATCTCCACTCTCACGCTCCTGTGATCCAAGACCCGATTGACGCTGGAATTGATGTCAAAGACCGGAATCGGAAAACGTCGTTAGCGAGTGGGGATGGCCTCGTTCCGTGATGCGCATGCCACACCCTATTCCGACCGATACCAAGCAACAGACTTCCATAGACTCACCAATCGAAGATTCTCATCTCCCATTACCCCAGATTATCAGCCGGCGGAAGAGCTCCTTGCAGCTGCAGAACAGACCAACAACCGACGGACCGTGTCTACTGCCGACAAGCGCCCCACAGTACGACCGTGCGATTCACAGACCCCGAAGCCAGAGGGAATAATAAGAAAAAGCTCATATTCGTCGGTGAAAGAGGATGACTGCGGTAGGCGAATTCTTCTGAAATCTTTTACCTAAGAGTAACCCCACGAAACAAGAGACTGATCAAGCAATATGAGATCAGGCACCGCCCAATCCTTCCTCGAGTCCGTGAACACGCCGACCCTGTCCTTGAGGCTTGAAGGTGGTCACAATGACAGCGCAGTAGAGAGCGGATCATGCAGTTGTTGTTGCCGTTGTGGACGGCCTCAAGGGTGGAAACCAGCCGGGCCTCGGGGCAAACTTCGAAGCAAGAGCTACACTGCGCTGAGGACCGGTATATCAGAGCTCTCCGGATGGGGCCCGGGAACACGTCAGGAGTCAGTGGCGATTCCGGTCAAAAATTCCAGTGGCCCTGGGGAAGCGCCGTTGGAAAAGTTGCCTGCTGAGATACTGGGTAAATCACCCAAGTCTACCGCCAGAGCGCCTCCAAGCTGTGCTAATCATGCCTCCAGATGATATCATTGCACAACTTGCTCTTGACAATGATGTCCCTTCCACTGGCTACACGCCACGAAACGTGGATCTCGTCTCCTGTCTCCTGACCTCGCGGACACTGCACGTTGCCACCATCAACACTCTCTATTACCACATCACCATCCCCCATTCTTCGAACTTCTCCAAGTTCATGCGTCACCTTTCAGAACACCCTGGCCTGGGGACGCTTGTCAGAAGGCTTGACCTGTCCCACTTTTCACCAGTCGGACTATCGCGCTCGAGGCAGATGAATTCCGAAATCCAAAACATGACTCCAAAAACTCTCTTGAAATGCCTTGAGCTTACTCCGACCCTTCGGGAAATCCTTCTTCAAGAGCACCTAGATGAAGATGTGGACGAGAACGTTCTGCGTAAGATACTGTTCGGCCTGCCGAAATTGAAGGCCGTAGACTTTTGTGCGGCGTCGTCGAAAGCCTTTGCGGACGCTTTTACTTCCGTCGTTTCGGGTTTGACGGCTCCTGCATCACCCATGCTCAATATCCAGCGCCTAGGTTTGCACGAGTGTCAAACCTTGACCAGCGCAGCTTTGGAGTCCCTCCTGCCCAAACTCCCGCACCTTACCATCCTTGACGTCTCCCACACCCGCATGACCGACAAAGCTCTCGACACACTTCCCCCAACCGCCCAGCTGACCCACCTCAACCTCGGCCGCTGCACCCAGATTACCGGCGAAGGCGTGGTCGATTTTCTGACAACCCATCCAGCAGCCAAAACCCTTGTCTACCTCAACCTGGCCACCGACATCTCCCGCTACCGCCTCCTCTTGGAATCAGATATTACACGCCTCCTTCCATCCCTACCTTCCACCCTCCGCTCCCTCAACCTTGGCGGCGCGAAAATTCGCCCGAACCATATCCCGCTCCTCCTCCCAATGACCAAACACCTCGAAGAACTTGGCCTCGCATCGGCCGAGCTCTCAATGCAAGACATCAACTCTTTCTTCCGGCCTCCGCCGCCCCCACCCTCCGACTCCCTCGCCCGCACCTGCCCATCTCCATGGACCCCTCCAACCCTCTTCTACCTCGACCTCTCCAACATCCCCGCTATAACGCAATCAACCCTCTTCAGCGCCTCCAGCAACTTACTCTCGTCCCAAACCTCGCCCCTCGAAGTCCTCGAGCTAGGCGACAAAGCCATTTCCTCCCTTCGCGAATGCCGCAACACGAACAAGAGGCTCGGATGGGTGGTCCGCGAGATTGGGCGACGTGGGTGGTATGTGCGGGAGCCGAAGAAGGAGGCTGGCAGTAGCAGTGGCAGTGGGCGGAGGGAGTGGAAGATGGGCGCGATGTGGTGGGGGATGCGGAAGTGTCCCGTTGCGTGGGGGGAGGTGGGCGGGTTGTATGGGCATTATATGTTTAAGAAATGACAGATCTGTTTTTATGGGGGATTTTTCTTGCTAAAAGCGCTTCATAGTTCAGATGTACGACATGGGTTCTTTTCGGGGAGTGTATTTCTAGATGGCTACCGACGAAGGAATAAAAGTCTTTTCTTCATGACATTTGGGACGATTGGTCGATTAGCTGTATTTCTACAAAAGCATCCTACATTATTCTACAAAAGCATCCTATATCATTCTAACAAAGTCCTTTATACTTTCCCCATCCATCCCATCCAACCCATCCATCTCCTTGCACCCCCCCCCAAACCCAAACCCAAACCCAAACCCAACTCTTTCCAAACCCCCAACCAATCCTATCTCCCACCCCACAACTCCGCATGTATCTCCACCAACCACCCAACCACCTTCATCTTCTCACACAACAACAACAACAACAACAACAACAAGCGTATGATCGATATACAATAGAAAAATGCTACCAAAAGATCTAGTGTAGTCTGCGGATCTATGTATTCCGTACTGTAGCTATCTACCTATGTACCCTACTTACCTTGGCTATCTACTTACCCTACCTACCCTACCTACCCTACCTATCTTAGTTAGGCTCTTAGCTACTAGGTAAGTAAGTAAGGAAGCAAGTAAGGAAGCAAGCTGGCAGAAAGCGTTGTTGTTACTAATTGGGATAACATTTTCGTTCCGGCTATAAATGTTTTCTAGGGTTTTTCTCTTTTTTTCCCCTCTTTTTTTTTCCTTTTCCTTTTCCTTTTCCTTTTCCTGTTCCTTTTCCTGTTCCTTTCCCTGTTCCTTTCCCTGTTTCTTTTTCTTTTTTTCTTTTTTTCTTTTTCTTCTTCTTTTTATATATATATACATTATATACACCCCGAACTTAGGATTGTCAATTGCCCTTTCCGTCATTGAAAGGGAGCATGGCCGCTTCAGAGGGAGCAGAGGGAGAGCAAGGGGGAGCAGCGAGCGAGCCTTGAGGGAACATGGGAGCGGCAAGCGAGCAGCAAGGGAGCATGTAGAGAGCCACATTAGCTCGTGTCTTAGGCTCGGCTACAATTGCCCATAGGAGTATGCCCGGGCCCGTGCACGTTCCGGTCCCGTGCACACCCTAAACCCGATTAGCCACCCATACTATTTTTATCATTATTCAACCATCATTCATAGAATCAAATTGCAATTGATATGACTGATTGTTGATATGTATATGAAGCCTTCAAGCTATAGAATCAATCATCAAATCGCTTAGGAGCTTTGTTTTGCCTTTCAGCTCGCGTAGATCTGATTTGACTTGGCCTTCTTTCCATCTGCTCAATAGAAACAAAATCAGTGAATTGCTGTACTTTCACCTCTTTAGACTTCTTCTTTTGCTCTTTCTGAAGCTCTTTAGCCTTCAGCTTTTGCTTCTGAACTAGACGTCGTCGCTTCAATTCCTTCGTTCATAGCTTCTTTTTTCGCTTCGCTTTCTTCTTTCGCTTCGTCTTCTTTTTTTCCCGTTTCATCTTTCTTTCAGCTATTAAACGCTGTTTCTCTAGCTTTCTAAGCTCTTTTTGTTTCTTTTCATTCGTCTTTTGAATAGCAGCTTGTGTCAGAACCGTGCCTAGGTGAGTCAACCAGCGGAAGTCAGGGTTGAATAGTGCTTGATCTTTAGAGGTAGCTATAACTGAATATTAAGAATACAGAAGAAGGTGAGTACAAGAGCTTCTATTTAA